>Ga0209542_10000077_pt1 | contig 250719 bp, 259 predicted proteins | sample RifCSPhighO2_01_FD_184028 | JGI IMG/M metagenome (GOLD analysis project Ga0209542, IMG submission 184028) | Soil microbial communities from Rifle, Colorado - Rifle CSP2_plank highO2_0.1 (SPAdes) (version 2) | ecosystem: Environmental > Terrestrial > Deep subsurface > Rock core/Sediment ...
TGGTGTACCGGACACTGAACCGGTCACGGTCGCCGACTGCGATGTACCGTTGTATGTGACGGGTGAGTTCGTGACGGAGAGGATTGGGGTGGCTTTCGTGATCACGAAATCCCCTGCAGACGCATCAGTGAGAGAGAAATAGTTCGTGGTGTCGGCGGGCGTGAAGTTCGCGGTGACGGCATAGGTACCGGCGTTCGTTTGTGATGCGGCACCGCCCGTGAGGATAGCACTTGCGGAGCCCGCGACGGAACCCGAGACAGTTGCGGCATGAGGTGCGGCGTCATAGGCAACGGGCGAGTTCGTGACGGAGAGCGTCGGGGTCACCTTCGTGATCACGAAGCTCCCTGCCGACGCGTCGGTGAGGGAGAAGTAGTTGGTAGTATCAGCGGGAGTGAAGTTCGCGGTGACGGCGTATGTGCCGGCGTTCGTGGGAGCGGTTCCCGAACCGTCATACTTGATATTGCTTGGTGTACCGGACACTGAACCGGTCACGGTCGCCGACTGCGATGTACCGTTGTATGTGACGGGTGAGTTCGTGACGGAGAGGATTGGGGTGGCTTTCGTCAAGGTAACTGTTAATGGTGACGATGATGCCGGCTTATAGGTATCATCACCAGCCTTTGTTGCGGTGACCGCGCATGTGCCAGAGACATTCGTTACATTCAGAATTGCTCCCCCCGTGATCGAACACCCGGTCGAAGCACCAACTGAAAATGATACCGCCCCCGTTCCGGATCCTCCCGTTGAAGAGAGCGTTGACGTCGAGCCATATGAAACAGTCGACAGAGAGGCAGTAGCAGTCAGGGCTACCTGGGGCACTCGACTATCAGTCGTGACGGTCAGGATGCCGGTCGTCGGAGCGAAATAGGTATTGTTCTGATTGGTCGCAGTAGAGCTGGTTGAGCCCCAAGTGCCGTCACTTTTCCCTGCGCCGCCAAGTGTCAATGTGTCAACGCTGATATTTTGACCTGCCGCAATACTGGCCGAAGCTGAACCAGTAGGCGCAATGCTCAAATTACCGGCAACTGAAGTGCCTGGGGCCATGGATTTTGCAGCAGAACCGGAAAGGATCAGATTGTCATACGCTACCGCTCTTACCGTCTGCGCTGCATCAGTATAATTCACCGTATTCCCGACGGCACTAGCTTCAAATATGGTGATAGCGATCGTTGAACCACCGTGATTCAATGCGCCCATAGTTCCCTGAGTGAATCCGCCACTTCCTGACAAGGCAGTAGAAACAGTTATGGTACCGTTGTTGGTAAGAACCGCAGTTCCACCAATTGCGCTGAGCGTTGCGGCAGTAAGCGTTCCATTATTTGCATAAGGACCTGTGAAAGTTGCCGTTCCGGGAATCGCTATCGTAGTTGCACCGCTTAACGTATGAGTTATGCCACCAAAGGTATGCGTTCCGGTATTTGCCATAAAAGTAGTGGCGTTGTTTGTCAGATCATCATTAAAGGTCACCGCAGCAATTCCGGTCTCACTCCAAGTGCTACCGCTATTCAGCGTAACCGCACCGGTGAATGTTTTGGTACCGGTATTTGCAAGCGTCAGAGTTCCTGTGACGTTCGTGGTACCCGTCACACCAAGCGTCCAAGTGTTCGTTGTTCCCGTACGAAAAGTAGCCCCTGCACCCACGTCAAGATTTCCGCCAATGATCTCTGCCGCGGCTGTTGTCGACGTTACCGTTCCACTCAAAGTCAAATTACCATTTACCGTTGCAGCTGCAGGAAAATTTTTTGTGCCTGCACCTGAGAGTGTGAGATTGCTATAGATGATCGGTCGAATAGTTTGCGTGGCATTGCCATAGTAGTTCACCATAGAACCGGTAAATGTCGTGAGCGTCGGAGTACTGGTGAAGTTGCCACCGATATTCAGCGTCCCGGCATCGGTAAGAGTCAGTTGACAGCCAGTAGTTCCGGTAGTGATCGTTCCGGCTATCGTGGCCGTTCCGGTCGAAATACTCAAAATATCATTCCGCCCCAGGGTCGTCGCACTCATCGTGAGAGAGCCCGCATTGAATGTCCCCGCACCCACAGCAATTGTTGCTGTTCGACCAGTCGATGGTCTCGGCATGCTTACTAGGCCGGTTACCGCAAGCGAGTTTGTCCCGCTTATGTTTACCGCACTGTTTGTAGTGACTGCAGCAAAGGTAAGTGTACTGGCGGCTGCTGCAATATCTATCGTGACCGTGATACCACTATTGATCGTGACAGTATCCGCAGAAGTCGGCACCGACAATCCACCCCATGTCGCAGTGCTACTCCAATTACCAGAGACTGAAGCCACTCTTGCTGCGGCCATGGCGGTGTTCGCCCCACCAAAAAAAAGGATCACCGCACAAAGTATCGCAAAAGAAAATGCGCTGATCTTCTTTTTCATACCTTCAGGTTCGGGATAGCAGGGAATGGTGTTCATGAGTGTGAGCAGTAAGGATAAAAAGGTGACTTACTCGTATGCACAAAAAAAGAAAACAAAAAAAAGAGCACGATCGTCGAAAACGCCATCGGTAATGATGACGATCGCATCCGACAATGAAGATGACGAGAATTATTATTTCGACTTTTTAAGGATTGGTGTTGCATTTTTCTTTAACAAAAAACTTTTTACCATTTCTACAATTTCGGCCACCGCATGACTGGATTTAACGATGTAGTCATCGGCACCCAAACTGAGTCCTTTTTTTATGTCGTCGTCTTCACCGAGCAGTGTGAGTACGATAATAGCGATGTGATGGGTATCAGGAGAACCCTTAAGTTCCTCCAACACCTCAAAACCATGTTTCTTTGGGAGGATGAGATCAAGCAAGACAAGGTCCGGGTTCTTTGTTTTTGCCAACGCTAAACCGGCTTCTCCGTCAGATGCCCGAAAAACTTTAAAACCGGCATCACTGAGCTCGGTCGCAAGCACCTCAGCGAGTATCTCGTCGTCCTCCACCAGTACTATCGTTTGCATACTCATAAGGTTTTTATTCATTAGGCGATCGTTCCGTTAATACCGTCTTGCTCACACGGGTTCATTTTAACAACGATCATTTATTTACTCAAGCTAGTTATTAACTAACCTTATGACTTCCTCGTATCTATCTCTGTAGCACGCAGCGGGATTTTTGCGTAAAAAGTCGATCCCACGCCCTCCGTCGACTCGAACCAGACCCTTCCGCCCAAGAGTTTTATCGTCTCCGCGACGATGTAAAGCCCCATTCCGTTACCATCCGGTTTTGATCTGATCGCGTTGCTTGCTCTCTTAAACCGTTCGAAGATCAGTGCTTGTTCGATCGCAGGGATACCAATACCCGTGTCGCGAACCTCAAAGAGAAAGTCATCCTTTTCTTCTTTGATCGCAATGGTGACACTCCCACCCGCCGGGGTATAATCGATCGCATTCCCGATGAGATTCTGAACGACTTGCTCGAACATGTTGAGATCGGTAATGACGACCAACTTCTCCGGATGCTCCGTAAAAGCAACGTGAAGCTGCTTCTTCTCATGCACCACCGCATACCGTGAAAGAAAAGCGCTGACAAAGCCGACCACCTCAACCGGCCGCGGTTCGACGCGCAGCTTTCCTCCCTGCAAGCGAGAGGAATTCAAAAACAGTCTGACGAGCGTATTCAATCGTTGCACAGAAAATCGGATATCAGCAAGATATTTCATTCCGTTCTCGCTCAATTGCTCCTTGCGCATAAAGAGATCGGCCGTCCACTCGATACCGGTCAACGGAGTACGCAACTGGTGTGCCGCCAGTGACAGAAATTCGATCTGCGCCCGATCAAGCGCCTTCTCTCTCGTGATGTCCCGCTCTACGCCGACGAAAAAAAGTATCTCGCCTTTTTTATCGAGCACGGGAAAAATATTGATCATCGCGGTATAGAGCTTTCCCTCTTTGTTTTTATTTTGGATCTCTCCACTGAAGACTTTTTTTTCTTTCTTGATCGTGTCCCACATGTTTGCGTAGAAGGCGGTCGTCATGGGTGCCCCCCAGAGCACACCGGCCTTTTTTCCTATCACGTCTTCCAGCAATTTTCCGGTTATTATTTCTGTCGACTTATTAACATAGGACAGCATTCCTTCTGAATCGGTGATAATGATCTGATCAGAAACGTTGTCCATGGCTAATTTGAATTTCTCCAGATCTTTTGCCATCATTTCGTAGCGTAATTCCTCGCGAACGAGATTCTCGAACGCGCCCTCCGCGATACATTTTATTTTTTGCACATCCGTTCTTTCTCGAACCAACACCCTGAAGACAAATTTGATAAGCAGCGGATACACTACGACAACGAGGAGTAGCGCACTTATCACGCTAACCCAAAATTGTGACAGCGAGAAGAATAACGGCAGAAACATGACACCAAGTTCAACCGCAAAGGTGCTTACCAGCAGAATGAAGAGGATCAGCACCGGACGAAACAAACTCGGTTCGTCCCCGTCCAGTGTCAGATATTTTCTCAGCAGTCCTACTTTTGACAGACTGTGCCTGGCATGCGCACTACCCGCACCTGCGCCTGATGCGGATGCCTGCGCCATATCTCTCGATCTGGTGATGGGTTCTTTGTTATTCACTATACTTTATTTTATCACAGTCGATACTTTGGGGCGATGATCATGCTTTTTACGTTCAAAAACCGCTCGGATATTCATCCCCCATCTCTCTGTATATAGAGAGGGAGACAATATAAACACCGCACAGCAAAAGACAGATCGGAGCACAAATATGAACACCCCTCTAATAACCGACCGCTCACACAAGTGTTGCAATTGATTGTTGAACTCAGGCCTGCTCTTCTTTCGCTCATGCTCATTCCATGCTTAGCTTATGGGAATGAACGACGAGGACGGTATTTTGATAAAAAAATATCTGAAAGGTGACGAGGATGCATTCACGCAACTCGTCGAAAAGTACATTGACGCGGTGTATGCGTTTTCCCTGCGCCTCTCGGGAGACCCGCATACTGCAGAAGACGCGACACAGCAAGTATTCATCAATGCGTGGAAGCGCCTTGCCTCATATGATACGAATCGGCGTTTTCTTACGTGGCTCCTCGCCATCGCACATAATGCATCGGTCGACATCCTGCGCAAAAAGAAAGGCGTACCATTATCGTATTTTGATAGTGCCGAGGGAGGCAACGCGATCCTCGACACGACCAAAGACCCCGAGCCACTCCCCGACGAACTCTTTGCACGGAAAGAACTTGGGGAAGAACTCGGTCGCGCCCTCGCGATCCTCTCCTTTGCAGAACGCGAAGTACTCACACTCCATTATGAAGAAGGGCTTACCTTCGAAGAAATATCCGAGATGCTCGGAAAATCGAGGAACACCGTGAAGAGCCAACAACGACGCGCCGTGGAAAAACTCCGCGCACTCCTCCTTCCATCACAAACGTAGCTCCCTCCCCCTCTTGTGCACCCAAAATAACTGCTCGCACGTATACTTTTTATGAAACAAAATTATGAGGAGCTTTTTCGGCGGCTTTCAAAAGTGAGGGCACCCTTAGGATTGCATCAGTCGGTGATCGCACGGATAGACGAAGCACGTCTGCGCATCATGCGCATCAAATTTGCACTATTTTCCGCATTTGGTTTCGCATCGGGGGTAGCACTCTTCGCTCTTGTCTCATCTACTTCGGCAAAAATGCTTGAGTCGGGATTTATCGACTATGCTTCACTCCTCTTCTCCGACAGCGGCGCGGTGCTTTCATATTGGCGGGAATTCAGCGTCACACTCGTTGAATCGCTTCCATTGCTTGGACTCACGCTCATTCTGCTAGCGCTACTTACCATGCTGCAGACATTCCGGCTGGCAGCAAAGAATTCAGGTGCATTTTTTACTCATCAATTCATCTAACTATCCCACTATGAATATCAAACAATTCGCACGCTCCAAAAAATTCACGCTCGTCATGCTCGTCCTCGGAGCACTCGTCATCCTCCTTGCTGTGTTCCAAGCCGGTATCTCCGTCGGTTTTCACCGTGCGGGTTTTTCCTATCACATGGGTGAGGATTATTATCGCGCATTCGGAGACGCTCCGCGCGGACCGGGGATCGGGATGATGGGAGACCGTGGATTTCCTAATGCGCACGGTGCCATTGGGCGCATCATCAAACTCTCCCTCCCCACGATAACCGTGCTCGGAACGGACAATATCGAAAAGGTCATTACGACCGATCAAAGCACGGAAGTAAGGCGCCTTCGTGATGAGGCATCAGCCTCGGAGCTTGCGCTCGATGAATATATCGTTGTGATCGGAACCCCGAATGAGCATGGGGAGATCGTCGCTCGTCTCATTCGCATCCTCCCGCCACCACCGGAATTTACTCGTCCCAACCAATCAATAAGCGCGACCGAATCGACTTCGAGCGTAGCCCAATAATTTCTATGAACACCAAACTGATCGCGCTAAAGAATTTCATACTTGTTCACAAGCTTTTAAGCGGCGTCATTCTGCTCGTCGTTTGCTACGGAGGGTACAAGGAATATGTGTCACTCACCTCGACCGCCGCCGAGACACGCTACGTCATAGGCCAGGCAACAAAACAAACGATCATTTCGTCAGTGACCGGTTCAGGGCAAGTGGGGACGGTGAATCAGATCGACCTTAAACCAAAAGTTTCGGGAGATATTGTATATCTCGGGGTAACAACGAGCGGACAGGGGGTGAAGGCGGGTGCACTCATTGCACAGATCGATGCCACGGATGCAGAAAAAGCGGTCAGGGATGCCGCAATCAGTCTTGAAACGGCGCGACTGTCATTAGAAAAATTGCAGCAGCCTCCGGACCAACTGGAATTGACCCAGTCAGAGAATGCACTCGCCCGTGCGATAAACTCGAAACAAAATGCGGAAGATGACCTTACAAAAGCATATGATGACGGATTCAACAGTATTTCCAATGCTTTTCTTGACCTTCCAGTCATGATCACCGGTCTTCATGACCTCCTCTATCTGCCAAACTCACAGCTTGGCGGCTCCAACGTGAACAATGTCGACTATTATGCAGGCACTGCGTCGATCTTTGATGCACGTGGCGCAACCTATGGAACCGAAGCAACTACTAAGTATCAAATCGCCCTCGCGAAATACAACAAGAATTTTCAAGACTTCAAGGCACTGACCCGCACAAGTGATCCCGCAAACATAGAAGAACTCATCACTGAGACCTATGACACGGCGCTCGCAATATCCGATGCGGTAAAAAGCGCGAATAATCTCATTCAATTCTTTGAAGACCAGATGACGCAGAATAACAAAAAGATTCCCGCGCTTGCGGACACACAACTCGCGACCCTAAACAGCTACACGGGAAAGGCGAATACCCTACTCACAGATCTTCTTGGAATGGCGACAACGATAAAGAATGACAAAAATGCCATCATTGATGCGACCCGATCAATTGATGAAGGCACACAATCGCTCGCAAAACTGAAAGCGGGTACGGACACGCTCGACCTGCGCTCGTCGCAGCTCACGGTAGACCAGCGTAACGCAACTCTCCAGGATGCAAAGAACGCACTTGCTGATTATTACCTTCGTGCGCCATTCAATGGAACGATCGCAAAACTGAACAGCAAAAAGGGCGACAGCGTTTCTTCAGCAACAGTGATCGCCACACTCATCACCAAGCAAAAGATCGCAGAGATATCACTGAATGAGGTCGATGCCGCAAAAATAGCGGTCGGACAAAAGGCGACACTGACCTTTGATGCGATAGAGGGACTTTCGATCGCCGGAAATGTCGCGGAGATCGATACTATGGGAACCGTCTCACAGGGAGTGGTAACCTACAATGTGAAAATATCTTTTGACACGCAAGACGAACGCGTAAAGTCGGGAATGACGGTAAACGCAGCGGTCATCACCGATGTAAAGCAAGATGTTTTAAGCATTCCCGCGAGTGCAGTCAAGTCACGGGGAAACGCATCTTATGTCCTTATCATTGATTCGGAAACGAAAGTGTCTGATGCTCAAGGTGTCCCCAGTAAGACTAGTCCGCGAGAGCAGGTCGTTGAGATCGGAATGTCAAATGATACAACTACAGAGATCGTATCCGGGATCACCGAAGGGGCACTTGTCGTCACGAGGACGATCGCGCCGACAGCGGCGACCGCTGCTGCACCGAGTCTCTTTGGCGGCGGTGGCGGTGCGACACGGGCGCTTCGCAACTAACATGATCGACTTACAACATATCTCAAAAAGCTATGGTACCGGAGAGGGTGCGTACGAAGCGCTCCGTGACGTCAGTTTTCGTGTCGAAGACGGAGAATTCGTCGCGATCATGGGTCCGTCCGGATCTGGAAAATCAACACTCATGCACATTATCGGGGCACTCGATACGCCAACATCAGGAACATACACACTTGATGGCAAGGATGTTTCGACGCTTTCCGACGATGAACTTGCGGACATACGCCGTGAACATATCGGATTTGTCTTTCAGTCGTTCAACCTTCTCCCTCGTACTACTGTGCTGCGCAATGTCATGCTTCCGCTCGTTTATGAAGGAGTCGAAGGAAAAGAGCGTAATGCTCGCGCACGAAAAGCGCTCCTGTCGGTAGGACTTGATGAGACACATTTTACACATCTTTCAAATCAACTTTCCGGCGGACAGATCCAACGCGTGGCCATTGCTCGTGCACTCGTAAACGATCCGACGCTCATTTTGGCCGATGAACCAACGGGGAATCTCGATACCAAAACCGGTGAGATTGTACTTGAGACATTTCAAAGATTGAATCGTGATGAAGGACGGACGATCATCATTATTACCCACGAACAGGAGGTGGCAGAGCATGCGGACAGGATCGTCTATATTCGAGACGGGAAGATCGCTGAGGTTGAACGCACGCACAAGCAGTAAGCAATGCACATATGAAATACAAAGACATTTTTGAAGAAACCTACATCGCGCTCTCCTCGAACAAGATCCGTTCCGGGCTTACCGTACTTGGTATCGTCATCGGTATCAGTTCGGTTATTGCGATGATCTCGATCGGGCAAGGTGCACAGGGAACGATCCAAGCAAGCATTCAATCGATCGGTTCCAACTTGATCATCGTTTCGCCTGGACAGCAACGCAGTCCGGGATTTCAAGTAAGCGCGGGGCGCGGCACCGCACGCACACTCACCCAAGCGGATGCGGAGGCAATAACCGCCACGATCACCGCAGCACAAGCGGTTGCACCGGAAACCACGGGAAGATATCAAGTCACGACGAAAGGGAAAAACACGAACACCTCTATCGTTGGTACGGTCCCCGCATATCCTGATGTACGCAATATACAAATTGATGACGGCTCCTTTATCAGTACGGGGCAAGTTCAAAGCATGGCAAAAGTTGCCGTACTTGGTCCCACCACACGAGACGACCTTTTTGGCCTTGACGCAGGCAGTGTCGTCGGTCAGACCATTCGCATTAAAGGGATGGAATTTAAGATCATTGGAGTCACAAAATCAAAGGGTGGTTCGGGGTTCGGGAGTCAGGATGACATGATATTTATTCCCATTTCGAGTGCTCAGAAATTATTAGCCGGTGGTTCTTATGTGAGCACCATAAGTATCCAGGCACCGGACTCTGCCTCGATGACCGCTATACAGGAAAGCGTGACTGCGCTGCTTTCAGAGCGACACAAGATCACTGACCCCACGATGGCGGACTTTAGTGTATTAAATCAGGCGGACCTCGTCTCAAGTGCATCAAGCATTACGACCACACTTACGCTACTCCTCTCTGCAATCGCAGGCATATCACTCGTTGTGGGAGGGATAGGCATCATGAACATGATGTTGACCACGGTCACTGAGCGGACAAAAGAAATAGGACTCAGAAAAGCTATCGGAGCGAAGCGTGCCGATATCAGTCGACAATTTCTTGCCGAAGCGGTCGCACTCACGTTCATTGGCGGACTTCTCGGTGTCATCCTCGGCTGGCTCATCGCCTATGCGTTTAGTTCGCTTGGCCTTATCCAAACATCGATCTCCCTCACTTCGGTACTCTTGGCATTCGGAGTGTCGGCCGGTATTGGCATCGTCTTTGGATACTATCCTGCGCAGCGCGCGGCGAGACTGAATCCGATTGAAGCGCTACGTTATGAGTGATCGATCTTCGTGAAAAATATCATTACTGTTAAAAAATTTATGAACAATCAAAAATATATCGTATCAATGGTCTTGTGTGCGCTTGTTTTCGGCAGCGGAGGGTATTACATCGGCACAAAAAAGAGTACATCTCCCGAAAGCACTACGAACGCGAGAAGCGGGGGTATGTGGAACGGCAACCGAGAGGTCGGTCAGAGTATAACCGGCGGAATGCGCGGCGCGCGAACTGGTGGAGGATTTTCAGGTGGAGAGATCATCAATATCGACGCACAAAGTCTTACCGTGCGACCGCAAGGTGGCGGCTCAACAATCGTGTTCTACTCCTCGACAACACCGATCACCCTGATGGCCGCAGGGTCTGTGGCTGACCTTTCGGCAGGAAAGAGTATAATAGTAACCGGTAAGGCAAACCCCGACGGGAGCATTACCGCAGCGTCGTTACAGCTTCGCCCGGAGGAGCTAAGTCGACAAATTATCAATACACCGATAACTCGATAACACCTATGCATGATCCACAGAAAGGAATGTCAAAACTCGTACCCATCATTGTCATCGTCGCAGTCCTGATCGCGGGCGGCGCATATTACACGCTCGGCAAAAAAAGCAGCCAGATCGCGATAACCCCGGAAAACACAACTGTCGTTGCCACCGAACCGCAGAAGCCCGTAGCTCCCTCTGCCGGGATAACCGTGACCGCACCGACATACAACGACGGTGTCTACACTGCGGACGGTGCGTACCAGACACCCGAAAACACGGAAACCATCACCGTGACTCTTACGCTCAAGAACGGGATCGTTGTCGATAGCTCAATCCAACAAAATGCACGGGAGCAAAAATCCGTCCTTTATCAGCAGGTCTTTGCTGCAGGCTACAAAGAGTTCGTCACAGGAAAGAAGATCACCGACATCAATATCGGCGTCGTCTCCGGTTCCTCACTCACCGGAAAAGGATTCAACGCGGCAGTAGCAAGCATCGTAAAACAAGCAAAAGCATAATGGAATCCGAAATAGTCAGACGATCTTTTGAGGCGATAGGAACATCATGGGACATCGTAATCGACCAAGAAATGACCTCTGCGGCAGAGCAGGAGTTGTTTCTTGCACTGCGAAAACGGATCGAGCTTTTTGAAGCGACCTATTCACGATTTCGTGATGACTCACTGGTTGATAAAGTCGCACATCATGCGGGTGCATACACGCTTCCCGCCGATGCAAAACAGATGTTCGACCTTTATAAGGAATTGTACGACACAACATCAGGTGCAGTGACACCGCTCATCGGGAACACGCTCGTTGAAGCGGGATACGACAAACACTATTCCCTCAAAAAGGGAGTACTGCATGCACCGCCGGCATGGGATGACGTCCTCATCTATGACTTTCCGAAACTTACAGCGCTCTCTCCGACACAGCTTGATCTCGGTGCGATCGGAAAAGGATACATCATTGATATCGTCGGGCTCCTACTTGAAGAGCACGGTATCAACCAGTACCATATCAATGCTGGGGGGGATATTCGTCAGCGAGGTAGCTGCAGCAATCCTCTTTCCATTGGGCTTGAACATCCGATCGACAAGAACCTAGCGATCGGAAAGATCAATATCGTGAACAAAAGCATTTGCGGATCATCAGGGAGTCGCCGCGCGTGGGAAGATATGCATCACATCATCGATCCCCACACACAGCGATCGCCTAAAAATATCATCGCAGTGTGGGCAGTCGCAGATACGACGATACTTGCCGATGCAATGACGACTGCGCTCTTTTTCAAAGACCCCGCTCTTCTCATGAAAGAGTTTACCTTTGAGTACCTCATCATGAATGCGGACTCCTCCACGCTCCGTTCACCAAATTTTGACGCGACGCTGTTCACCTCCTAACTACATAAGGCAGCCTTATGTAGTTAGTACGGGGCGCAATTTGCGAAGATTTCATACAAAATATTCAATGTGACACCACCCGTCCTATTGCGTATGATGGATGGTATGGAAAAAGCTCCGATGCATCCCTCCGACCTCATCACAAAACATTTTCGTCTCGTCGACGCGCAAAAAAAGGCACTGATAAAATTGGGGCTTCTCACTCTCCGCGACCTTCTCTATCATCTCCCTACACGGCACATCGATGCGGGAAAGTCCTCCGCGATCGAACTTGCAGAGGATGGCGAACGCGTCACCCTCTACGGCCAGATCGAAAAGACCGGAACCAAAAAGTCTTTCCGCGGACACGTCCCGATGGGCGAAGCGGTGCTGCGCGACAAAACGGGAAAAATGAAATTGATATGGTTCAACCAAGCATACATGGCAAAGATGGTTCAGCCCGGAGATTTTGTGCGCGCATCCGGAACGGTAAAAAAACGCGGCGCGACCATATCACTCATCAATCCCGAAATAGAAAAGATCCCTGAACTACCGCGCGATACGGGGCCATCGCTCTTCAACGAAGGCGGGATCGACCCCGAAGACCGATTCTTGCCCGTGTATCCGGAGTCGAGAGGAATCACCTCGCGTTGGTTCTATCATTCCATTCGCCGCGTAACGGCAAGCGGCATCCTTACCTTGCTCGTCGACCCGATACCCTCCGATGTGCTCCTACGGTATAGCCTTCCCTCACTCGCGACGGCGCTCGTATGGCTCCATGCTCCACGCGAAGAACGGCATTCGCTCTCCGCACGAAAGCGTTTCGCATTTGAGGAGATCTTTTTCATTCAACTCGAACGCCAACAGGCGCGCATGCTGTATGAGCAAAATCCGACATTCCTTATTACTCCCGACAAAAAAAGGGTCGAGGAATTCGTTGCGCGTTTGGGATTTCCTCTTACCGACGCCCAAGAGCGCGCCGTCAACACGATCTTTGCCGACTTCGCCTCATCACGAGCAATGCTCCGTCTCCTCGAGGGCGACGTAGGCAGCGGAAAGACCGCTGTTGCCGCCGCGACGACGTTTGCCGCCGTCACCACACGGCCAAGCGGACAAACCTACGGGGCACTCCAGGTCGCATATATGTGCCCGACGGAAATTCTCGCGACCCAACACTTTGAATCATTCATTCAATACTTTGTCGGAACGGGAATGACCATCGGTCTTATCACAGGGTCCGGCTGCCGCAAGTTTCCCTCAAAGGTGAATTCGGGAGGGTGGACCGATGTTTCCCGGACGCAATTCTTGAAATGGGTCGCGAACGGAGAGATCCCCATCGTGATCGGTACACATGCACTCATCCAGAAAAGTGTAAAATGGAAACATTTGGCATATGTCATCATCGACGAACAACATCGTTTCGGAACAAAGCAACGCGCGAAACTTGTCCAAAAAGAAACAGGCGACGCCACGCGCGCGCCGCACTTCCTCTCAATGACCGCTACCCCTATCCCCCGCACCTTAGCGCTCACGCTTTATGGCGACCTTGATCTTTCGATCCTTGACCAAATGCCGTCAGGAAGAAAGCCCGTCATCACCGAGATCGTCCCACCCGGAAAACGCGAAACGGTCTACGAAATGATCCGCGCGGAGATCCGGTCGGGACGGCAAGCGTACATCATTTGCCCGCGCATTGATGAACCCGATCCGGACAAAGAACAGGCGCTCATCGCTAAATCGGTCAAGGAAGAAGCGAAGCGCTTGCAGGAAAAGGTCTTTCCCGAATTCCAGATCGATATACTTCACAGCAAAATGAAGCCGTCTGAGAAAGACGATGTGATGGAGCTCTTTGCTGCGGGTGATACAGACATTCTCGTCGCAACGTCGGTCGTTGAAGTCGGAGTGAACGTCCCGAACGCCACACTCATTATCATAGAGGGCGCGGAACGCTTTGGTCTTGCACAGCTCCACCAATTACGCGGGCGTGTGATCCGTAGTAACCATCAAGCATATTGCTTTCTCTTTTCTGAGACGAAGACCGACAAAACTTTTGAACGACTCAAGGCGCTTACGACCGCAAAGAATGGTTTTGAACTTTCGGAAATGGACCTTGCGCTCCGCGGCTCGGGTGAACTTGGTGGCGGACGTCAGTGGGGAATTTCCGACATCGGCATGGAAGCAATCAAGAACCTCAAGATGGTCGAAGCAGCACGCGAGGAAGCAAAACGCATTCTTGGCGAAGATATTTCACTCACGAAATATCCGACACTCATGGCGCAGCTGGAAGAGCGTACGCGTTCGCATTTTGAATAAAAGGTTTATTACTACCTCTCTCCCGTCGTACCAAAACCACCGCGATCATCATTGCCCATATCGTCCACTTCTTTAAAGTTGACGCGGGCAACCGGGCTGATCACTACCTGCATAATGCGGTCTCCGCGCTCTATGGTGATGTCATGATCAGTAAAATTCAACAATGCGGCAGTGTACTCGTCACCATTGCCACAAAAATCACGATCACCAACCCCGAATCCATTGGCTGGCATGAGGCCGCGCTTATGTAACGAAGAACGCGCAACAAGAGCCACATAGTAACCCTCTGGCGGCTCGATCACGACATTAAGCGGCACGTAGCCAATGACATGCGCCGGTATCATCGTCGTCACACGCACAGAGAGATCAAAACCCGCCGCACCGGGTGTTTTATATTCAGGGAGCGGTAGTGTCTTGTCGATCCGCTTGATGCGAATATGCATATTCATGCACTCATGCTACGTCATACGAAAAGTTACGCAATAGGAATGAAAACACCCCCACGAGAGTGGGGGTGAAAAAACTATTTACGACCTGGAGCACCATCTATATGCGATGCGGGGTTCCAGATGATGCGCTTCGACGTGCGATTGATCGCGAGTACCCCGATCTGGTCCGCATTCCGGATGAAGCCATCTTTGAAAATGAGGACAATGGCAAAATCATATCCGGATTCATTGGTACTAACGTACACCCCAGAAGAGAGGGTGATATGCTCCTTACGTTCGATGAATGGAATACGCACGCCGGTCATGTGATCAAGCAGTTGAATGACATTCGTGTCACCCGCAAAGATCGATGCGCCACCGAAAAGATATGCCTGGATATCGGTGCGACGCAGACTCTCGACGGTCACTTTTTTCTCATCGAGTATCCCGAGTGCGAGCAATGCCGACTTTCGATCGACCTTCTCCCCCGCCTTGACTCGCTCTGCAAGCGCCTCATAACGCACGATGACCGTATCCATGCTTCCAACGGACAGATTTACTTTGTTATCGACAGTCAGCAATCCGACGCTTCCGCACCCAAAGAGACTCAGTGCACACGCGAGAGATAAAAACATTCGAAGGAAAAACATAACACCCCCTCTTTTTGTTGATGTACGCTGCTACTCTTCATGCTAATCAAAAACTCTGAACATGCAAGCATTAAGCGGCGTTGCCTCTCAAAAAAAGCACTTCCGGCTTTCAAAAAATAATCTACTGACTCTTAGTCGAACCGGGGACCAATCGTACGGCCTTTCAAATCTTTGTGCACGCACTAGGACTCGAACCTAGGACCAGTCGTAAATTCTTTCAAAACTGAGTCCACCCGCCTGGACTCGAACCAGGGACCAATCGTGTATAAGACGACCGCTCTACCAACTGAGCTACGGGTGGACTAAGTTTTCAAAGAATGCGAAGAGTTCACTCGATTCAAAAGAAAGTAGAACTTTCATTTATCTCTCGTTGCTCTTCTAAAGACGACCGCTCTACCAACTGAGCTATGCGTGCACAAAATTCTCAAAGAACGGAAAGGTTCACTCGATTCAAATGAAAGTAGAACTTTCATTTATCTCTCGCTGCCTTTCCAAAGACGACCGCTCTATTCGAGATCGCCTTCGTAGTGTAACGGAGAAGACGAGTTGTGTGAATGCGCTGGCGGTGGCCGGCTCATTTTCGAAAAAGCCAGCCAGGCCTCACGTAGTGAGCTGGCTTACCAACTCTGCTACGGGTGGGTACAACTCCTATAGAGTAATCTATTATTGCATTTCATTCAATCAAAGAAAAAACCAGGGGGAGCGCCCCTGATTCAGACACCGCACGATGCTACAGACCGAGCGCCATGAATGCCATATTTGTTGCCTCTTCAATTGCCCGGAGAGCATAGATATGCAGATCGCGCGCGTCAACTTCGGGTGTGTTTACCGGAATAAGATTTCCCTGTTTCCGCGCGGACTGACCAACTTGAATGATGTCCGTTCCATGAACATACGACCGAACGAATGCACCGGTCGGAAGCCCCGTCGCGTCGAAGACTTCGCCACTCTTGGATACCTCCTCGGTCTCGATTCCCCGATGAAGACGTTCTACCTCTCCGGTCCACTCTTCCGCCTTTTCAAGCGAGTTGAACGGACCAAAACATAGCACGACCTGCATCGTAATGAGCGGTAGCTCAAGTGAGACTTCCATCGTCGCAGCATAAGGCTTCAAAGATAGCAGTTCCGCCATTTCATACTCCCGTCTGTCTCTTCCCTCGGTCTACCAGAGATCATCGTGCAACACAAATAGCAAAGACTGCTTTCATGCTACCGAAACAAAAAACCGGCTTATGCCGGTCTTTTGTTTCTATGTTCCGTCGTGTCGCTTCTGACGACGAACGGGTTTTATCTCGTCATTCTCTTCGCCCTCGCTTTTCTCTTTTAGGAGCCCGACATGACTTTCAACGTGTCCGTGCGTCACCGTAGGCACTGCGTTCGGATTAGCCTGTGGGGCAACATAGACTTCATCGCCTATTTTCACCTTTGGTTTTATCCCGTGAAGGGTGAGCAACTTCTCGTATTCTTCCCGTTCGATCGATTCCACGCGAATCAATTCCATCGCGATCGCATCGAGCACAGGTTTATATTTGATGAGGAGGTCTTTTGCGCGGACCAAACAGTCATTCATGATCTTCTCCACCTCAATATCAATGCGTCTCGCAACATCTTGTGAATACTCACGTTCGACGAATCCGCCACGCCCGAGCAAGATGCTGCCCGAAGCCTCAAAGGCGATCGGCCCCATCGTTGAGGACATTCCATATTTCGAGACCATATCGCGTGCGAGCCCTGTCGCCACCTGAAGGTCATTCGACGGACCCGTCGTAAGGTCATCAAACATCATCAGCTCGGCGACATAGCCGCCCAAGGACACCGTAATGTCATCAAGAAATTCTTTTCGTGAATGGAAAACGCGTTCCTCGAGAGGAAGCTTGAGCGTATACCCGGCGGCGTGTCCGCGTGAAATGATCGAGATCTTATGCACAGGATCTGCGTACGCGAGGAGTGACGCAAGCAGCGCATGACCACCTTCATGATATGCGGTGATCTTCTTCTCATCCGTGTTCAAGATATGACTCTTCCGCTCAGGCCCGATCATCACCTTCTCGATCGAGCGAATGAGGTCATACTGCGAAACCTTTTTTCTGCTTTCGCGCGCCGCGAGGATCGCTCCCTCGTTCATGAGCGAATACAGATCTGCACCGGAAAATCCGGGGGTGCGTTCAGCGATCACATGCAAATTGACGTCTTCGCCAAGCGGTTTTTTGCGTGCGTGAATGGTCAATATCTGCTCACGGTCTGCAAGGTCGGGGAGATCGAGGATAACACGGCGATCGAAACGTCCGGGGCGAAGCAAGGCAGGATCAAGCACGTCTGGTCTATTGGTCGCGGCCATGACGATCACTTTCTCGTTTGGCTCAAATCCGTCCATTTCGACGAGAATTTGATTCAATGTCTGTTCACGCTCGTCATTTCCTCCTCCGACTCCGCCACCGCGTACTCGTCCAACAGCATCGATCTCATCAATGAAAATGATTGCAGGAGCCTCCTTCTTCACCATACGGAAAAGATCACGTACACGGGATGCACCGACACCAACGAACATTTCAACAAATTCAGAACCGGAAAGATGGAAGAACGGCACACCCGCCTCGCCCGCGACCGCGCGCGCGAGCAAGGTCTTTCCGGTACCTGGCCCCCCCATCAGCATCACCCCCTTCGGGATCTGTGCGCCAATCTCCAAAAATTTCTTCGGCTCCCTCAAGAATTCAACAATCTCCTGGAGTTCTTCTTTTGCTTCTTTGACGCCGGCAACATCCTTGAAGGTGACCTTCTGCGCCGTATCATCAGGATAGATGACGCGCGCTTTTGATTGTCCAAACGAAAACGCCTGCATGCCACCGGACTGCTTTACCTGGCGCGTGAGGAACCAAATGATGATTCCAAGGAACAGAAGCGGGAAGAAAAACGGTGCAAGTGCATACAGCCAGTAGGCGAGACCACTTGGTTCTTTGATCGCAACCTTTACCGCGGAGAGTTCTTCGGGCAGGACCCCGTAATTCTTCATTGTATCCGAGAATGAAGCTTCAAGTTCTTTTTTTGACTCCTTTTTCATACCGTCAACATACGTGAGATGCAAGTCTGTCCCCTCGATATCTATCGTAGAGATACGCACTTGGCGCACATCAGTCGCCAGCTGCGACAGTGAGACCACTTCGATCTTCGCTTTTTTATCCGCAAAGAACGAATAAGCGGAAACAATGAGCAGAAAAACCAATAACACCGTGAGCATATTCGAAAAGAATGATGGTGCCACAGGTCCATTGTCTTTTCCCTTCTTATCTTTTTTTTCCGCCCCATCTCCCCTGTTGAATTGATTAAAGTCCATATTGGAGACAGTATAGCAGAGAGCCCGCCGGAGCGGAAAACCCGATATCGTGAATAACTGGGAAAATCTGCAAAAAAATGGAGGCTTGCCTGTTTTCCTTCCTCGCCAGACGTAGTAGTATGACGATACCGTACCATATGAGTAATTTGATCGAACACAAACGGGCGCATTTTGACTATGAACTCCTCGAGCATTTCGAGGCGGGCATTCAGCTTTTTGGTACCGAAGTGAAATCACTGCGAGAACACCGAGGCAAGCTGGAAGGTGCGCACATTACCGTACGCGGTGGGGAGGCGTTTCTGATCAACGCTGAAATTCAGCCCTACCAGCCCCAAAACACCAGCGGAGACTATAATCCGGTCCGAAATCGACGGCTTTTGCTCACAAAAAAAGAACTCGCTGAGCTCGCAAGTGCAGAGGAAAAGGCTGGATTGACATTAGTCCCACTTTCGATGTATAATAAAGGAAGGGTCATTAAACTCCGATTTGCGATTGCCCGTGGAAAGAAAAAAGGCGACAAGCGTGAGTCGATAAAAAAACGTGAGGCCCTTCGCGATATTGCCAGAGAAGTGAAGCGCGGGGTTGAGAAGATCAGCAGACATTTGAGATAAGCTCTTTGAAAATTTAGTTTGTTATGCCTTATGTCGTTTACATTCTCTATAGCGAAAAAGACTTGAAGCTATATGTGGGATGTACTTCAGATATAGAAAAAAGACTCGGAAGACACCAGCGCGGTGAAATACCAGCGACTAAACACAGACTTTCCTTGGTGTGTATACATCAGGAAGTATTTGAAAACAAAGCTGACGCCTTCAATCGAGAACGATTTCTAAAAAGTCTGTGGGGCTCAAGATTCAAGCGAAAAATCAAGGATGATTTCTTGAAACAACATAAGGCATAGTAAAATATGCAGACATATTTAATGGGTTTGTTTACGGCTAAAACATTTTTGTCCAACAAAAATGTTCGCCCGAACAAATTTTGCTGTTGGATGATGTTGGCTAAAACAATTTGTCAGACAAATTGTTCGCCCGATCATCCCGCAGCGGGATGATTTAGGGGGATGAAATGTTTCGACAGTGGAAGAAGTAGTATATCGTGCGTGCCGAGCATGTTCGTAGTCTCGTAAATCACGCGAACAACTTGAAAGTGCCAAGAAAAGCACCGGTGGAATTGCGACGCCTTACTTTAAGGCCAACAATTTCGCTTTCGCCTACGCTTAAGTAGACGGCGCGAAGCGGGAGTACGCCTGATAGGCCCATCCTTCGTGTCATATTTTCAGGATAAGAATCGTAGTACCCGAATACGATAACGAAAACTAAGGGAGTAGTGCTCGTAAGGTTTTGTTTGCCTAGCCCTTACGACATGAAATCAATGAGACAACCTACGCACGTAGATCTTTGTACTCTTCTCTGCTGGACGCGGGTTCGCCCCCGCCATCTCCACATCTTGGGAATCCTTGGTGTGAATCTGTTCAAATAGCCCGATTAACATTGGCTTTTGAGCGGTTTCAAAGCCATCCTTGTGATGGAACGCCAATTTCTCCGCGAAGACTAGTCCTAGGACTAGTCTTTTTGCGTTCATGTCTCCATTTTCGTATATGAACACTGGGTCTTTTAGGAATCCCATCACCACTTCAAGTGCGGTTTCAAAGCTCGAGGCTGATACTCCGAGTTTCTGCAGTTGTTCTTGGATGAGAAGTCCCTCTTCCCTTATTCGGACAATTTGCTCCTCGTACACTCGAACCATCGATTCGTCTATTGCTCTGACGATCCGGTCTGAGAATACCTCTACCTGCCGTCGTGTTTCAGTGAGCTTCCTCTCGAGCTCTGTCCGACGCTCATCTATGGTCTTAATTCTCTTTGACCATACGTCTAGAGCAATCGCCCGTGTGAGTTCAAGAAGTTCTGCTCGCGGTACAGCAGACTCAAGTAACACTTTGAATCTCTCATCCACGAAATCACCATTGAGGCTCTTGTTATAGCGCGCGCATGACGGCGTGTTACATCGGTAGAATCGGTACATCTTGCTCCTCCCTCTGCTCCAGCTTCCCGTTAGTGGACGCCTACACTCGTGACACAGGATTGAGCCTCTCAGTGCGAAGTCGAGTTTGTCACTTATCCGCGTGCGCACCCTACACTTGCCATCGAGCTTTGCTTGGACTTTTTCGAACACTTCCAAACTAATCAGTGCTTCATGCTGTCCCTTACGTCTCGACACATCCCATTCCTCACGCTCGACATAACCGGCATATACCACCCGGCGGAGCAGACGCCTGACTCCTTCCACGTAAACAGGTCTGCCATTGTTATATTCAGTCCCTCGTAGGAAGTACATGACGTCGGTCTGAGTCATGAAGCGATCAGAAGCAAACCCTTCAAAGGCTTCTCTGATTATGCTTGCCCGAGGCTCTATTGGTTTTAGGAGCTTACCGTGTACTGGATCGTTCGCTTGCTTGTAGCCCGGTGGCGGATAGTGAGGCCAATACCCCTTCTCAAGTCGAGCTTTCATCTTCTGAATTACCTGTCTCCTGTTGCTTTTCCTGTGGTACTGATTCTGTGCCGCCATAATGTTCTCCACCAATTCACCCTCTGGCGTATCTTCAAACGTGAAGTTTGGGCACTCAATCTTTGTGTCTCTTTTATCAAACTCTTGTCGAAGCCTTATATGAGCCGCGACATCTCGAGCAAATCGGCTTAAGTCGTCGAAGACCACAACATAGTTTCTATGCGGGTGCTTATCTATGTAATGTAGTAACGCGACCATGCCTTGCCGTTTCAAGAAATCACCGCCGCCACTGAAGGTATCGGTAAATACGTCTTCCACTTCATAACTCTTCGACTTCGCGTACTCGCGACATCGATGCTCCTGACTATCGAGTCCATGACCCTCTTTCGCCTGGCGATCCGAGGAGACTCGGCAATAGATTAGTGCTGAGCTTGAATCTAGTTTTCTTGATCGGTTGGATGACATGGCTTATGTGCAACAACAAACATGCCTTTTTCAAGGCCATAGTCCAGCGTTCTTTCCACAAAGGCATACAAAAGGTCCCTGATTTTTTCGACCTCATCATCAGGTAAGTCCAGACTTCGTATGTGTTTCTTACATTCTTCGAGAGATAGCATGCCGTGTGTGCACGGCGTGTGATGCTTAACAGCAAAGAGACTGCCATCGCACCCCACGTTCGTGAGATGAAATGGCAGCCTCTCGATGATCCCTGCCTAGCGAGGTTCCCAGCCTCAGTGTTTAGCCCGGGTCTTACTCCGAGACTAATCTGGTTTAACCAGATAGGTACCTCTTTAGTTTATGCTTCTGCACAAATCGCACAAGGTTGCACACCTGTGCCACCCTTGTGGATAACGATCTCTCGTATTTTTTCAGTTTCCGGCGCATTCCATACCCCTCGATTTAATTCGCTTTGATCCGCTCCAGACCCCCGTATTTAATTCGGTTTAATTCGGTCCAAGACCCCTATTTTAATTCGCTGTAATTCGATGTGTGAGGCTATCTGGTACCGTTTTCTATGTCCTGGGCCCTGCTTTCTGCTGATTCTTGGGCCGTTTGGACCTTGAGCCACAACTCCCACTTCTCATGTAGTCGTGTGGTTGCCGTATCAAGCTCCTCTCCCTCCTGATAGCGCCCTTTATCGATCAGCTCACAGAGCACTCTCATGTCCTCAACAAGGGACTGCTTGGAGGTATCGATTTGAACCGAGGCGATTTGGTCGCAGATCTCCTTGGATTTTGTATCTAAAACGACCTGCTTTTCGGTCACTACCTCAATCTGTTCAACGGGTGGCTTAGTGCCCGCCGGGCTCGTACTTGTCGTAGTGGTGGCAGAACTCTCGACACGTGCCGCAACAGGGGCCAAAGAATCGATTTGCTCGGGTGAAGCAGGAGCCCTTTCGTGCCCCTTAAGTGATATGGTCGCAACCACCCCTCCACCCACAGCCACTAGGCCGAGTAGGATGATTGCCACCAGAGGGATGAATCCCCGGTGAGAATTTCTCATATTGTTCGCGTAGGTTTTCTGATAATCCCGAAGCTGTAGGTACAGAAGTGGCCCCACAGAATCGGCGATAACACCCTTTCGGGCATTACCCAGGGCCCTTTCGGGACACCTGACCTACGCGAGTAGAGCCGACCTATGAGGCCGCTTCTGTCGCGTAGGATTTATGTGGCCATGCCAGGATTGCTCCTGGTTTAGGCTATGTGGTCACAGGATGTGACACCTTCATTCTACCTTTTTAGGCGAGCTGAATCTACTTCCTCCGGGCTGTAGCCCTATGAGTTTCGATATGCCTTTTAATACTTTCACCGATTACTCGGCCCAATTGAACTGGGACAGCATTTCCGATATGTCTCGCTGTCTTAACCATCGAAATTTTTTCAGGCGGATCAAATTGATAATACTCAGGAAAGCTTTGAAGCAAGGCGGCTTCACGAAGAGAGATTGCTCGGTTTTGTTTTGGGTGACCATACCGACCAGCACCTAACGTAGTGCAGTGTGTTGTTATCGTAGGAGAAGCATCGTCCCACCTCATTCTTCCATAGACAGTCGTCATGTATGACTTACCACTATCCCGCTTGAAACAATCAGGCATCAGGTCATCGCTCCAACTCTTTGCGCTACCGCCATTCTTTGGTGTGGCAATAATTCGCCTCTTATTCATCTCACTCAACCTGCTTGAACGGTGTAGGACATCGAGCTTATGAACCTCACCATCCTTTAAATTTTCCAAGTGTCCAATTGTTTCTCGTACGGTAACGACGTTAGTTTTATCGTGCGTCTCTGGAATGAGACTAATTTCTCCCAGACGAGATGCGAGCAAAACCATCCTTCTCCTCTTCTGCGGCACGCCATACCTTGAAACGTCCACAACCTTATATGAGACGTTATATCCCGCCACCGATAAAGACTTCAGGAAGTCAGCGAAGACCGGATACTTTTTGGTATTACAAAGATCGGGAACGTTCTCCATTGAGACCACATCCGGTTTTGTGTCCTGTATAAGTTTTATGAACCGGTACAACGGTGCCCATCGATTACGGTCATCATCCTTTCCGATGGCCTTTGATTTACTTATTGCCGAAAATGGTTGGCACGGAGCGCAACCAACTAATACTTTCACAGGTGCATCCCCGTATAGTTCCTCCAGCTCCTTCGACGAGAACTTTGAAACGTCTTTGTATATAAACTTTGATGAGTTATTTTGTTCGAATGCGAACTGGCAGGAGACGTCATTGTCTACACCCGCAACCACATCCAATCCTTCAAGAATGAGACCGTGTGTCAGCCCTCCAACACCGCAGAACAGGTCAACAACTTTTATATCTTTTGATTTATTAGCACGTCTTGATGACATGTATGAATTATAGAACTAATCGGGGAAAAACTCGAGGGGCAATGACGCAACTTATCCACGATTGAACATGAACAGTCGAGGGAAGTTCTCGGGGATGATGAATGTTGGGTACATAAAACGTTCTCCTGCGGGAACCCCGTCTCCACCTCTTGTCGTTACCGACATGATCCATAGGGTTGGGATTGCTCCATCGCGTGCTGTGCGGAGTTCATCACCGGAGACTGCTCCCGTCGAGATAAATCCATCGACACCCACCGTTCTGTTCGCTGTTCGAAAACGAAGGAGTACTCGATCATTGTAATGTGCCGCGACTTTTCCAATAACGACAGCGATGGTCTTATCCCTCCATGTATTCTTTGAATGAGTCTTGATGCCTGTTGCTAATTCAATCGCTTCATCCTTACTTATTTCCAGTCCATCAGGATACGCGGCGGCAAGCTCATGCTCTGTTGCAGTAGGAAGCACAAACCGCGCTCGCATTCTTTCGATAGTTTGTTCATAGCCCCTCACAGCTTGAGGGACTATTACGTAATTTGGGAACACATGCATCCTTGGACGCAAGGCATCCATGTTGTTCACATCAAGAACGTTCCCCCGAGTCGTGCGAAGCTCCTCAGTATATTCAACTGGAAACGAGCCTGGTAGCTGATCCTTGTGAGCCTCGATGAATGCCCGTAGATCCGTATCACTTTCGTGTATATCCCTGAAGCGGTAGTAAAGATGTCTAGGGATAAAGAGCCTAGTGTGCTTTAACGTCGCCAACCGATACCCATACATTCGGGCATGCTGGTGCATTGTATCTATTTGTGACACTCGGGCATCCCGAACGTAGTAGGTTACGAGCAAGTTCTTTACCGCAATACCTCGCCCTAAAGTGTTACCGCCGATTAAGAAGTTTAGGCCGGGACCGTATGCAATACCTTGTCTCTTTACCTTTGCGTTTATCACAAGAATCTTTCTCGTTGCGAGTTGCTTCTTGATGGTCTCTACCACATCGGCGAAGTCAGGAGTCTCATCTCCTAGTGTCGTACGGAGATTCTCATAGGCCGCTCGTAGCTCTCTCTCAATCTCAGTTTCTCCTTCCTCAAATAATGCTGAAGCGACTTCAGCCAGGAACACGTTTATACGCGTTTCAGCACACTCCTGTTCATTGTTCCGAAGACTCGGGTGAGATAGATGCGCATATCCTTTCGATTTGGGGCCTATTGTTAGAATCGCGGCAGAGGCTGAAACAAGGAAAAAGAGTATCGAGTGCCTTAATCCATCAGGCACGATAGCGTCCATATTTAGGAGCTGATCCTTCTCATCGTGCTCAACAATTTCGATTAGACGATCAGGATTGTCCTCCGGTTCACCTGTGCTGAAAAAGTGATCGCCTCCAATGTATGACCTGCCGGGAGGTAGCATTGTGATAAACGAAGCGCGGTGTGTTGACCCAACACTCTGGAGAAGTACAGCTTGAGGCGTCCCCGTAACACTAACGTAGACGTGACGAATCAAAGCACCCTTGAGATTATTCTGAATGATGCGATTTATCGTACTGGGGTCTATGGCGACTTCGCCTCGAGCGCGCCTTGCTGTGTTCGTGTCGAGAGACGCCTGGTCTCCTTCATCGTCGAAGATGATTGCGGGGTACTCACCGGCTCCAATGTTGGTTAGAAAAGTAGAGACGTTCTGAAGGCTTCCCGCCCCTTTAGAACAGACAATGAGTAGGCGTCCATTGCCTCTTTCCATCTGCATCTTCACATTCTCAACCTCACGCCCAAGATCATCATCTTTTGTGAAGGTCATCACACCATGAAGGCCGCTCGTAAAGTCTCCATGCGTCTGTGTCACCAGATCATTTATATTGCTGGTCATAACGACCGAAATGCGGAAACCGTTATCGAATGCAAGAGCAGTACTGGCGATCATCGCTCGAGTCTTACCGCTTTGAATACGTCCGTAGACTAGTCCGACAGGAGGAGGTGTGGGTGTTGAGGTGGGGTCAATAACCCCTCCCGCCGGCGCACCGTAAGCGGTCATGACCGCTTGGACTATGTTGCCGGCATTGGCTTCGGTGTCACGCCTTTGCTGGTCGTCACCCTCAAAATCAAGGGCTTCAAGGGTAGCGTTAAAAAATTCACCATTGGTTATCATGCCCCAATTATAGACCTTTTGACACTCAAGGAACAGCGAGGCCTACTACGCGCCACCCCTTCATTTCTGTAGTGGTTGTATTACCGGTATGTGAGACTATGCGGCCATTTCTCTGGGCGCCATCGTGATACCAGAGCCTTTTATGAGCTCGTATGAGCGCAGGACGTAGCTTTCGAGCTGGTTCCAAATTGCCGACAGGGTGTCCACAATAATAAAAAGACGCCCGTAAGGGTGTTTTTTATTATTGTGGAGATGGAGCAACTGCAAGTTGCGAAGGGGGCGAAAGACGGAGCCATGTTTTTTCAGCAGAAAAAACGGCGAGTCGGGGTCGCGGAAATTTCCGAGCGACGGCGAGGAAATTATCTGTGACCTCCCCCGCCATCTCTCGTATGCGTAGCTATTGACTTTAAGTCAAAAGCATGCTATATTCATTACGGACAATCACCCAATCATCGCACTTCGAAAGGATCCATCATGAAAACCGATCGTGCAAAAATCGCAGAAGCCATTGCTTCCGCTGCTCTCTGTGGCGTCACTGTTGAGATGACTTCAGCCATCGATGAAAACGGGCTCTGTTGTGCAACGGCAAGCGCGTCTCACATGACAGGAACAAAGAGTACTTGCCTTAATGCAAGCGAACTCACGGCTGTGACCGGGGCCATCGACAATTGTTACAAAAAGGCATTCGGCGGGGCAGTTAATTGATCAACCCCCGCAACGAACAGTGCGCAGCAAGTATGCTGCGCACTTTTACCTATCACTGAATACACGATATACGTATCGGCCACAAACAAAAAACCGCACACGATCGTGTACGGATCTCTATCATGGTTCATGGGCTTTCCTTGCGATCTTTCGCTTCAATACCTCGATCTGTCGCTGATGGACACTCCGTACGCGCCGGTGCACGGGGGTTTCGGTAGGAGGTGATGCTTCTCTGTTTTGCTCTGGGGTGGGAGGTCGACCGGCTAACGGTGGGGGCGGAAAGAGTGGATCATTCTCACATTGCCTCTTCGCCACTTCAAGCAATTTTTTGCTATGCGCATTACAGAACTGGCGCTTCGGGTGCCCTGCGATCCACTTGCCGCATCCGGGATACATACATTTAACAATCGCGATGGGCGATATCATCTCAAAACCTCCATTCACTTAGGACTCACGGGACAACTGCGTACAGTATAAAGAAAGTAAGTACAAAAACAACCGCGATTACTGAAATTCGTTTACCAAAAAAACTCATTCCATCCCTCAATATGCTCCTGGTATAATTACACGTTTAACCTTACAAATAGGGCGTTTTTTCTTACTCACAAGAACAAAACGGCGCTGGAGTACCCCTTGACTTCTTCTCGTTTTTAGTGCAGAACTGTGTCTAGACAAACGCTCATTGATACACAGGAGAAACCTTATGGCATCACGTTCGAAATCGAGCACAAAACCCCCTGAACATTTTTGTGCACCATTCTCGACGCGGGAGTTGCTCACAAAAGCAGGTGCGACCATCATTGAATCAGAGATCATGGGCGAGGTCATTCTCGGCGGTGAAAAATTCGCCCTCCCCGTCTGCATCTTTACTCATGACCGCCTCTTGGCATTCATCGATAAACATTCTATTCCAAGGGACACGGAGTGCCGCATTGGTGATCGCATTTATCCGTTTTTCTCACCGAAGAACGGAAGTGCACAGATAGCTGAACCACCCCCTGATGTGCAGATCAAAAAGGCGAAGCCGGGAGATGGGCAAGAAATACTTAGCGCGCTTTTTTTAGACAATCTCAAAGCAGTTGCGACAAATGTCCTCGGTGGGATGAGCATCATCCTTCACCAACGGCTCCCGTCGGCATTCCATTCACCGATCAAAGTCAGAGAGGATGTCCTCCATATTTTTGCCGAGTGCTTGCCCGTACCAAGGTTTGAGTCCATCAATCCCGAAACCATATTCGATGTTCCCGTTGAAATAGATGGACGCCTTTATGGCTGCCTCATCCCTGGAGTAAAGCGAGGTATCATTCTTTCCGATGGAGACCATGACGTCGTGCAGATCATTGGAAACAATATCTACATACTTTTTGACCCCTTCAGTCTCTATGGGCTTGGTGAGACAGCGGCACTCTTGATCTTTCGAAAGACCATCGCGCTTGCCATCAATGGCTGGATAAAAGGAGGCGAACCGGACGTTGGAGATAGAGATCAATCATTGGACCTTAACCCGGAGAGTCTCGACGAGCTTGCGCATACATTTGTTGCAGAGCGCAAAAAACATTCGCTTCTGCACCTGCAAAGTCAGGAACAAGAAGTACGTGCGCTTGAAGACGCATTGCGTGAAGCAAAAAAAGTGCTCGCAGGAACGAGGCGATTCTGGCGTGTGCTCGATGAGGGCGGATTTCATCGCCATGGCGCAGACCATTTGATGAAAGACTATGCGCGAATACTGGAACACCCACTCGTGCACTCTGCATCGGTTGTTCCAGGAAAAGGATTCGCAGTGCTGACGAAGACGATCGTTATTCGTCACGAAGGAAAGAAGTACCGCATCGGCACATTTACCGTTCACTTCGAACTCGATGGTGCCGCACTCGTATGGGTGGAAGAATCATGTCACCCGACGGGCGAGCCCCATCCACACATCTCAGCCCATAACGGCCAATGCCTCGGAAATATCGGCGCGACTGTCGACGACGCTTTGGTGGAGCATGAATATGCGGATGCACTCAACTACATTCTTTTGTGGCTTGAGAGCTACACGCCGGACCTCGTCATATGGCATAAGATCGAAGAATGGCCACTCGAAGAATCGAACACAACGGAGGTAAATACATGAGTTCGAATGAGCTAAATTTCTCTCAGCAGCGTAATTTCATTTCCCCTAAAGAAGTCAGGGCGGTCCACCTCTTGGGCGCAGGCTCGGTCGGAAGTCACGTCGCGTCAATGTTGGCACGCATCGGCGTCACCGATCTCACCGTGTGGGATCATGACTCCATCGATTCGCACAACATCGGACCGTCACTCTATGGTCGCTCGGACTACGGGAAGTACAAAGTCGACGCACTCGCGGCAACGATCCTACGCGATACCGGAGTCGTCGTCAAAACCGAAAGGAGAAAATACGAAGGTGAAGCGATCAAAGGAAGCGTCGTTTGCTGCGTCGACACAATGGAAGCACGGCAAACAATCTGGCGAATAGTGAAAAAGAATCCATTCGTGGACATCCTCATTGATACTCGGGTCGCAGAGGAATTCTTCCAGGTGTTCACCATCCGCCCATGCAAAGTGGAAGACATTGCACACTACGAGCACTACCTGAGCTATGACTCAAGCCACGCAGCACGGCAAATGTGCGGGCTGCACAGCATCATCTATATCTCGAGCGCTGTGGCCGCCGAAGCCGTGAAGGGCTTGGCAAAGTTCTGGAAGTCTGGTAGAACCGAGTACGCACACCTCGAACGAAATGAGTCCGAAGTGTTCGTGTATCCCCAACCCATCAAGGAGAATTGAAATGGCAAAAGTAAAAGGTTCGATGACCGTGACCCTGAGTCAGATCCCCCTCAAGGGGAAAACTGAGACGAAGGACGTCGAAGTCCCGATGACCGCAACGACCGTGAGCGAAATGGCCAAAACACTTGGCCTTGACCTCAAGAATCGCAACGTGAGCGTCAACGGCAAACCGGCCACCGAAGATACCGTTGTCCCGGCCGACGCAAAGGTCGAACTGCGCGTCACTGAACGTCCCCAAGGCTCCTGAGTTCTTTCGTCCGTCTCGCACAGAGGACACAATATCACCGCCGCACCAAAAACAGGTGCGGCTTTTTTATGGCAAAAAAATTTCAACCACCATACGCCCTAGCGCACCGTGGTTGAAATATGCAAATGTGCACGCCACATATCTTGCGGCTTGTTCGCTCGACTATATCCATATTTTTCGCTAGCCTGAATTTCAGTAGTACTTTTTATTTCTTCGAAAGGAAGACTAATGTTTCGCAACAGATACGCACAACGTCGCCATGCACTTGGACTACGGATCGGGGAGGGGTGTATTGCCCTCATTCCCGGAAACACCACGCGCCTGCGTAATCGCGACGTGGAATACCCGTTCAAACAGGATAGCGATTTCTTTTATCTGACCGGCTGGCAAGAACACGATGCGCTACTGCTCATTAAGGGCGGTGAGAAACCTTGCTCAATACTGTTCTATCAGAAAAATAATAAATCCACTGAACTGTTTGCGGGGAAAAGCATCGGACCTAAGGCCGCGGTACGCATCTTTGGGTTTGATGAAGCATACGGACTGACCAGCGCCGATCTACTCTACAAAAAAGTGAGAAGTATCACTGATCATGCTCAAGTCGTTGCATGCACCTCGGCCCACACCGGACCATTTGCTTCGGCCGTGCAGGGACTAGAGCGCAACGGAAGAGGTCACGACATAAAGTATCTCATCGGGGAAATGCGACTCATAAAAGATGCTCACGAGATAGACATCATGCGGAGAGCATGTACCGTGAGTGGTGCGGCACATCGTGACATTCTTTTCCTCGTCAAACCGGGGATGTATGAATACGAGGTCGAAGCAGAGCTCTCCCGTGCGTTCCGTCGGGCGGGAGGAGATCCGCTTCACGCCTATCCCTCGATCGTCGCAAGCGGAAAAAATGCCTGCACGCTGCACTACACGAGAAACAGCGCGCAATTAAAAGACGGCGAACTGCTGCTTATCGATGCAGGATGTGAACTCGAGGGTTACGCCTCCGACATCACGCGAACATTTCCCGTTTCCGGACTATGGAACAAGCCGCAACGCACGCTCTACGAGATCGTCCTTCGTGCACAGACGGAAGCGATCAAGTGCGCCAAGGTGGGGATCTCTGTTGGATACCTCGATGAGGTCGCGAGAAAATTCATCGCCGAGGGATTGCTGCGGGTCGGACTCATCACAGCAAAGGATCCTGATGACGCTGTACTTCGCGACTTAGACAGAAGATTCTTTCCACACGGAACGAGCCACTGGCTTGGACTGGACGTGCATGACGTCGGCGACTATGCGTGGAACAAAGAAACAGCGCGGGCGGAGCGATTCCTTTCCGAAGGAATGATACTCACCGTCGAACCGGGTCTCTATGTTCGGGAAGCGAAGGGGGCAAAAGAATACAAAGATATCGGGATCCGCATCGAAGATGACATACTCATCACACGAAGTGGTCCCGTGACCCTTTCTCATCTTGCGCCGAAAGATCCGGATGAGATCGAATCAATGATGCAGTGCGGAATGCTCTGAACAAACCCCCTCACAAAAGAGGGGGTTATTATTTGACACAGAGTGACGATTGTGCTACAATTCAAAAGTATTTATTTCACCCCACACTACCATAGGAGAATGACCGTGAAAAAAGATCGTATCGTCGCGTTCATAAAAGACATGTTCGGAATGAACAAGAAAGTGGGAACTAAGGCCAATTCTGGCAAAAAAGCCCCTGTTGAAAGCATCTTTCTTGGTGAGGAAGCCAGTATCCCTGATGAGCTCATCCGGATGCTGCAAGAAGCAAGTACTACGCCGGAGCAAAAGGGTATTTAAGTTCCGACCTTCCATCAACGCCCCCGCCTGATCGCGGGGGTCTTCATTTTGGCAAAAAAGCCTTACAGACTGTACGTTTTTTACGATATCTGCTACACTGTCGGTCTCAATCTCATGAAAGAAAAAACTCGAATAAACCACCAGATTAAGGCTCCGATGCTTCGCGTCATCGACGATGATGGCAGTCTCGGCAACATGACAACCACGGAAGCCATCAAACTTGCAATGGAAAGGGGTCTCGATCTGATCGAAATATCCCCCAACGCCACCCCCCCCGTTGCAAAAATAACGGACTATGGTAGATTCCAGTACACGACCCAAAAGAAAGATAGGGATGCACGGGCGAAAGCACATGTCACAGAGACGAAGAACGTCCAAATAAAGATAGGAACATCAGAGCGAGATCTCGAACTTAAGGCAAAGAAAGCCTCGGAATGGCTTCGAGAGTCGCACCGAGTGAAGCTGGACCTCTTCCTTCCGGGACGTACCAAGTACATGGAGCCCAAGTTTCTCGAAGAGCGGCTTGACCGAATACTGCGCCTTGTTTCCGAGGACTATAAGGTCGCAGAGGAACCGAAAAAGAGCCCGAAGGGACTAACGATAGTAATTGAAAGAGGCAGTAAGAAGAAAGAAGTAACCGAAAAGACCGACAAGGCGGTACCGCCGCCAACAATTGAAGCAAAATAATATGAAAACAAAAACACATAAATCATACGCAAAGCGCGTCAAGGTCACAAAGACGGGCAAAGTGCTCCTTCGTAAGCCGGGGATCAACCACTTCAATGCAAAAGAGAGCCGCAGTAAGCAGCTCATCAAGAAACATCGTGTTGACCTTCCGATGTCGAGCAAGGCAAAGCAGCGTTTTCTTCTCGGGGTCTAATTACTCATTACCGCAATCACCGCTAACACCATTATATGTCACGCGTAAAACGAGGAGTCACATCCAATAAACGTCGCAAGAAGGTACTCACAGCCGCAAAGGGCTACCGTCACGGCCGTTCCAAGAAAGAGATCGAGGCAAAGGTCGCACTCAGGAAAGCCGGCGTCTACCAGTTCACCCATCGCAAGGACAAGAAAAACGACTTCCGCCGTATGTGGCAGGTCAAAATGAACGCAGCACTGCGCCCACTCGGCTACTCATACTCAAAATTCATCGGTGTCGCGACAAAGAAAAAGATTCTTATCGATCGTAAAATCTTCGCGACCCTCGCCGAATTCAATACTGAAACCTTCAATCGCGTTGCGAAAGAGGTAATGAAATAAACAGCAGCTCAGACAAAAACCGCTCTATCATTAGAGCGGTTTTTATTTGATCAGCTGCGATCATAATGCTATTTGCCTTGTGAGCGCATGGCTGTCGACATCAACAACGACAAACTTCTTTCGGCTGATCGTCCGCCCGTCCACGGTCTCGACAAGCACTCTCCATGATCCGGCCGGTGCATACTGCTTTTCAGAATATCCGCGATACCCCGCTTCCCTTCCTCCACTCATGGGAAACTCAACACGCACAGCATCGACCCAACGACCGCTCGCCGTATCTCGGTACTGCCACAAATGAATGATGGGCGTATGCAGTTGGACCGGTGCGTATACCGCACTATAAAAAAAGATGGATTCTCCGGGAAAGCGATGGTAGACTGGAGGGTACCAAAGCGAAAAATAGCGCTGTCTCCACGTCTCATCTTCTCGGCTACCGACGTATTCACCTGACACATTGCGAGCGAGTGAGTGAAAGACCCCATCAGCACGCGTGACAAGCGGAATAGGCGGCAATATATTGGCAAAGTAGAGACCGACCACAAGTAAAGCGGAGAAGAAGGGCATAAGGAAAAGCCGGTATATCTTTTTTTTCAGTGCACCGAACGCAACGACCGACAACAAGAGGAGGAGGAGCCACAACATCCCGATGCTCACAAGCACAGACAGTAGGAATGTCATCGTGCCGATCGACCCGAGAAAAAGCGGTATCGTGAATATGCTAAAGAATAAAAATAAAAGAAAAAGTACGGTTACTTGAAATTCTAGCTGTTCGAGACGCTTCCTCCACAGCTCATTCCCCGCCATGAGTGCACCGAGTAAGAGTATGAGCGGCCAGCTTACCGACAGCGATGCACTACGGAAATAGTAAACAAAAACGACACTCAAGAGTCCTCCGAATACAAATTGAATGATGAGCGGAAAGAGCGGGGAGATCAACAATAGCCAAGGGGCCCGAATTTTGTTTGTCGTGATTGCCTGCGAAAAAAAGAGCGCGATTATTGCAATACCAAAATAACATACGCTGATGATCTGCGTCGCGATATGGTCGATGCTTGGTAAAAAGGTCGAATCAAGTACAAAGCCGGTGAGACACATCATGAGTGAGATGTGATGCCCATGGCGCCGAAGCAGCGAGAGCAGTCCTCCCCAATGCTTGGATATTTTATTGATCACCATTATTCCGGCCATTCTGTGAGTATACCAAATATGGAGTGCCGGGGCTGCTCGCACGTATTCAATGCAGACAGTCTCTAGCACCAGACGATCTCCCTTTTTCCATGCCTCTTCAGATACTCATTCGCCTTTTTGAAATGGCCGTTTCCAAAGAATCCTCTGTGAGCAGAGAGAGGTGACGGATGTGGAGATTCGAGAATGAGGTGTTTTGTTCCGTCGATTAGTGTGCGCTTTTCGCGAGCATAATTTCCCCAGAGAACAAAAACCACGTGTTCACATTCACGGGAGATAATGCTGATGACCGCATTGGTGAATGTGTGCCATCCGAATAATGCGTGTGAATTCGCAAGTCCAGACTGAACAGTCAGAGATGCATTCAAAAGAAGGACTCCCTGCGATGCGAAGCGGGAGAGATCGGGAGTTGGTTCGCAGGTATACCCAAACTCGTTTTCTATCTCTTTGTAAATATTTTTTAGTGATGGAGGTATCGGATTTTGAGGAAAACTCGAGAATGCGAGTCCATCGGCAACGCCGGGCGTATGGTACGGATCCTGCCCTAAAATAACCACCTTCACGTCATCAGGTGCGCATAATTCAAAAGCGCGAAATATGTTTTGCGCCGACGGAAATACCGGACCAGAACGATATGCGTCGCTCATACTCTCGCGTAATTTCACAAAGTATGGCTTCGCCAACTCATCGTGAAGAAATATTTCCCACGAAGTACTGATCGCTATGTTTATCTCGCCCGAATCCATAATTAAAATTCCAAGGTGTGCTCATCCTTCGGACTTGGGACGATGGCATCGAGACCGAGATAGTCACGGATACGCTGCGCCAGGAACATCGAGGATTTCGGCTCACCGATAGTAACAAAAATCTTTTTGAGGGTATCTTTCCCACCCTCAACAAACTCCATGAGGTGATCCATGTCTTTGTGCCCTGAATAGCCGTGCAATTGGAGAACCTTCGCTTTGACGGCAACGTCATCACCGTTCAATCGGACAACTTTCGCACCCTCGGCAAGCTTCCGACCGGGAGTTCCAGCTGCCTGATATCCAACAAGCAAGACGACATTCTTCGAGTCATGCAAATAATGCTTCAGGTGATGCACGATGCGTCCGCCGTTAGCCATTCCGGAACCCGCCATGATGACCTTCGGACCCTTCGTTTCCCATATCTCCATTGATTCCTGCTTTGTTTCCGTAAAATAGAGCCGTGGGAACTTAAATACATCATCGCCGGTCTTGATGATGTGCTGCGCATTTTGATTGAAATATTTATCGCTCTTCCGATAGACTTCGGTCGCTTTTATCGCGAGCGGTGAATCGAGATAGATCTTCACGTCGGGAAGATTATGATGCTCAACAAGATCATTCAGCTCGAACAAGAGTTCTTGTGTACGTTCGATCGAGAATGCGGGAATCATGAGCACTCCACCGTGTGCGATAGAGTCGGTGATGATCCCACGGAGTAATTCTTTACGCTCTTCACGTCCCTCGTGGTTGCGGTCACCATAGACCGACTCCATGAGCAGATAGGTTGCACCCTTGATCGAGTCTGTGTCACGAAGGAGCGGTGTCGGAGAATTACCGAGGTCACCAGTGAATACCATGGTCGTTCCGTTCCATGTGAGGAACATCATCGCCGATCCGAGGATATGTCCGGCATCCTTGAATTCGCACGAGAGCGCCGGGGTGATGGCAAATGACGCATAGTACTCGTGTGATGTCCAAAGTTTCATGGTGTCGCGCACGTCGCGCTCAGTATAGATCGGCTCTCTGCCGTCAACGATCGCTTCATGTGCGAGTATGCGCGTCGTGTCGAGTAGCATTATTTCCGTAAGCTCTTCAGTTGGCGGCGTTGAATATATTTTCCCGCTGAAACCTTCGCGCACGAGTTTTGGGATCCGTCCGATATGATCAATATGTGCGTGTGTCACGAGCAAAATATCGATCGACTTTGGGTCAAACCCAAATTCCTCACGATTCCGATCATCGGCGTATTTTTCTCCTTGATACAGACCGCAATCGATAAGGATGCGCTTTCCGTCCGCCTCAAACAGAAAGTTCGAACCGGTAACTGAATCGACTCCGCCGAAAAAACCGACTTTTGCTTGTTGTGACATTTCCTTAGCGATTATCGTGTATAAATTTGGGGCACAAGCCGATACAGGAGTAGCGGTCGGCGGCAGATAATATCAGCACAGCATCTGAGCACCGCAGTTCGCATCCCCAATGAATCATGTCATCCTATTATACCCTCTCCAAAAGAATAACGCTGTCCCCACACCGGCACCGATCATCCCGTTGCAGACGTCAGAAATTGTATCAATTAAATCAAAACGAATAAGGCCGTCCACGCGGTCGACGTAAAATTCAAAGAGCTCCCACCCGATACCGACAAAAAAAGTACCCGATACCGCGAGCAGAAATGCCGTGCGTAGCGTATCGCTCTTTACCCACTCCTGTCGATAGGAAAAAACATAGGTCAGGATGGAGAGGCCTACCCATAACCCACCGAAGAGATGCATTGGAATATCAAGCCACCAAATATAAAAATAGAGATGTTTATACTCTGCTAACCCATTGACCGATCCAATGAGGATGACGAGCAACGCGAGTACCCAGGTTGGAAATTTTTTTGCCATACGGAAGTTGTGCGTCAATCGTAACAAATATTTACGGAACGAAGTAGTGCCGTCATGCGCAGATAAGATCCGCTATGAATTCTTTTATAAGAAAAACATCTCGCCCGTACATAACGGCGCGAGATGTCTTAAAAAGAAACTGTATCCGGAGGGAACCTAATGTGTATACAAGTGGGCAACCTCAACCAGTGACCCTGGGGTCATGGTGATTCGGTCAGCCCTGTTCCAGAACTAGGGTTTTTCCGAATACCTTTTTATTATACACCTTTTACCCACAGGCAATCCACAGCTTATACACCTATCTCGCTCAGACTTCTCCACAGCCTTTTCCCGTGTTTATCCACAGAAAAAACCTTGTTTTTACAAGGTTTTCCCCAAGTCTCATGTGAGCAATTGCATATTGGGGATACAGGACAAGGCGTGGAGAAGTGATACTCCCAAGGTGTATTCATATACATCGCGGGAGTTCACGCCGAACACAACGCGGTCATGTGCCCAAATTTGCGATTACTCGAGGATGCCGTCCATGTTCACATCGTACAGCATTCGCTCCCCGACATGTGTGTACTTGATCAATTCGCCTTCTTTGAACCAGACCTTGAGCTCACGTTCCGCTTCGGACACCTGATCGGAACAATGCACGATGTTTCGCACCGCTCGTCCGTCCACACCAGCGATCTCGTATGAATCACTCGTGAAATCACCGCGGATAGTACCGACATCCGAGGAAAGGGGTTCCGTCCCACCAACGATCTTTTTGACGACGCCGACCGCCTGATTGCCTTCAAGAGCCATGATCACGATCGGTGAAGAAGTCAGGAAATCCAACAGACCGTTCAATATGTCACGGCCATACTCCAAAGCCGACTTCTCAGCCTTACCTCCCTCTCGCTCTATATCCCCGATGATGCGTCCACCTACTTTTTCGCACCACGCATCATCCTTTCCATAATGCGCTGCGGTCTGTTCACGTGTTGCGACGATCATTTTCATACCGACCGTCTTCAACCCCGTACGCTCAAAACGCTTAATGACTTCTCCGATAAGCGTGCGCTGTATTGCATCCGGCTTAAGGATGACGAATGTGCGCTCGAATTTGGGATGCTTTTTCTCCATACGAAGTTTAGATTATTCCTAATTGTGCTCCATCGTAGCAGATACGAGAAAGCACGCAACTTCATGGATGAATAGCACAACACCCCCACACATTAGGGGGGGGGTGTTGGTCTTGTAAAAGCGCGGAGGAATCAGTCTCACGCTCTGTTCCTATGGTCTTCGTTGGAACAACTCTCGTTCAAGGTCCGCATCCCGAACGACGGTTATCGTTTCTTGGAGCGAATATTGTTCGAGGAGATGATACATTTGCGAAGGTGAAAGCGGCCCTTTTGTCATCTCTTCAACGAGAAAGTTTTCTGCATCGATCACCATATCGCGCGTCTCGTGGTCTGACGTGCTCAACTCGAGCGTTTTCAGACTTTTAAAAGTAACAACCTCGTTACTCGTAAGGTAACGGTGAATGCTTGTCTCAATTCGTGCAACTGACAGCGCCATCTCTGCATCGGTCGGAACGTGTGGTGCCACTTCATTCAAGGGCATGCGCGGAGAGATATTCTCCGGCTGACTGCCGAATGTTCGCTGGTCCGAAAGCACGGCATCCTCCGGCATCGGCCTCCGTAATTTCGCCCATGTTTCGGTTCCGGGTGTTGAGGTATTTGGTGGAAGAGGAAGTGACGGTGGCATTTCCGACGGGAGTGGCGGTAGTGGAAGCGACGGCTTCACTGCTCCAATGATCGTTTCATTCTTGTCCAGCCCCATTTCATTCGGAAATTGTCTCCCCATTGTTTCGTTGTATCCGAAATGCCGATAAATATCAGCGAGCTCTTCCTCGGTGAGCGGAGTATTTTTGTCCAACATTGCCCCGACAATGGCGTTGTGTGTCTTCCCTTGGATACTCTCATAGTATTCAGACGACATAGAGGAAGATGGTACGTCTGTTTGCCATAATGCCCGCACCTCAGATGCTGAGACCTGTCGCTCGAAAACGCTGTTCATTTCTTTCATATAAACGGCGTAGCTTGCCGGATCACGAAAATCAAGTTCCGGCGCGCCATGAGCGCTCATTTCCAACTTGGGTACTGAAGCTATTTCCTCCGGCGCAGGAATCTCGGTGATCTCCTCGATGCTTTCCGGTGCTCCACTTGAGATACGTTGTGCAATAGTATGATCAAGTCGTGCGATATTCTTTGCAATATCTGGCATTCCGTCTCGGTAGACCCCAACACCAAAACTCATAACACGTGACAGCCCCGCACCGGCAAGAGCAAACGCAGCTCGTGTTTTTGCTGCTTTTGCGGCGATATGCTTGATCTCATTCTTCTGTGCCTCCGTGATGATAGCCTCGCGAAGACCGACCAGTCGCTCCGCCTCTTGTTCCAGTTTTGCACCATCAACACTCGTCTCGATCGCACCCTTCGTCATGGCTTGCATAAATGACAATCGATTCCCTATCGTCTCCCCCTTACGCACGTCATTTCCGGGAAGCGAGGATCCGGCAAAGTTGATCATGCCACGTGAAAGTTTTGCAGACATGAGCGCGACCGTCTCCGCGATCTTTTTTTCGATCAACATGCGAGATTCAGGCGTCGGGGATTGCTCAAGCTTTGCGGTAAGCGTATCGATACGGTCAGTGAAAAAGGTCGCATCGGTGAATGCTTTGATCTTGCGCTTCTTTGTTTCCACCACCGCTTCACCAAATTGATCCTTCACGACCGCCCCCTTTTCATCATGCATAGGGCTCGAGTATTCAAACTCCTCTCGTTTATCGTCCTCACCCATGCGTCCGTCTTCACGCTTTTCTTTCATCAGTTTCTTTCCCTCTTTTTGACCGATGCCGTGTCCTACGCCATAGCCCGCTCCGAGTGCTGCCCCGTAGCCCACCCCGCCCACGGCGAGAGCGGCATAGATCGATGCGCCCATGGTCGGCACCGCAAGTACTCCCGCTGCGGAGACCGCTGCCGCACGCGTAAGACCACCATAGAGAATGAACATGCCCTTCGATTTCCAGAACTCTTTCGCCGCACGGGTCATCGCGGAGGTGTCCGCAATATTCTGCAAAGCCGCTTCAGCATCAGGATTACTATTGAACAACTGATCGAGCGTGACCCGCTCATCAAGCTTGTTCATCTCGCGAAGCGCATGCATCTCCGCACGAGCGGGAGCTTCTCCCTCTTCTTTGAAGCGGTCTTTGTACGAATAAAGCAGGGACGCACGTGCAACATCATAAGCAAGTTTGGTTTGCTCAAATTGCGCACGATCTTCCTTCGAAAGTTCGGTCGTTCCGTATGTCCATCCATGTGGGATTGTTGCATAAGCGCTGGCAGAACGATTGAAATTCTCGATCGTAATTTTCTGTTCTTCGCTCACTGTACCCCCCTCCTTCTGTGGAATGAGGTCCTTAGAAGAAAGATAATTGGTACGGGGCTCCCCATTCTCGACGATCACTTCCGGTCCTTCTTGTGCGACCTTCGCGAGCGATTCAATGTATGAAAGCGTCTTCGCCTTTCGGTGGACCGCTTCAGGGGTTTCGGGCTGTGCTTTTGACTCTTGTGTTTTTGCGAGCAGTTCTTTTTCGAGCTCTGCGGTGCGATACTCCGGCTTCATGCCGAGAGATGCGATCATCTGCAGTCCTCTTTTCCACCACTTCGTATTTCCCCATTCCGCCTGCTGTTTTGCTTTTGCCTCTTTGGTGATATCAGTAAGTGTAAGCTGCTCGAGATTTTTGAGGACAAGTAATTGCTGCCCGGCCGAGAGGCCGCTGAATGACGCTATCCTTTCGAGCATTGCTCCGCTCACTCCGAATTTTCTTTCGAACTGATATGTGACATCGCCGGGAACGGTGTCGCCGACCGCTTCCGCGGCTTGGACACGTCCAAGTGCCTCTTCCGGTAAACCTGAAGTAAGTGCAAGTGTCTCCAACGCTTCCCCGTTTGCAATGACCGCCTCCTCGGTAATCGGCGCAATTTCTTTTCCCTCGATATCAAGCCCGTATTCACGATCAAGAAATGAAGCCCATAATGTACCAACCTCATTCAGTTCTTTTTCTTCTTCCGCGGTTAATTGAGGAGATGCTTCAGACTCCGCTTTTTCCATCGGAACAAGCTCCCAGTCAGGCGCTTGAAATTTTTTATCCCGTGCGTTCCACTGCTCTTCAAGAGCTGCATCGTAGGAAGAGAGCGTAGCGGGAGCTTCATGGAGCGGTGTCAGTTGAGGAATAGATTCTGGTACAACAGGTAGCGATGCGGCAGGAACCACCGGCTGCGGGATCGTAGGAATAGTTGGAATGAAAGGAATATCCAGAGCTTCCGTTTCAGGAATGACGGAAATTTCAGGCGCATCGGCAGTCTCAACCCATGTATATGTCCCCGGGGGAGTCAGCGTGACGAGTCCTCGCGCAAGAAGATCCCCGATCACTTCACTTGTCGGCTTATTGCCGGCATCGATCGCGGCCTTGACCATCGCAAAATCCATACTCGGGGTAGCACGGAACGCACTGATCGCTTTCTCAAGAAAGATATTCTCTTTATTCTTCTTCCCGCCTTCACGCATCTCAAACTCCGTCTCTGCAGTCGTATCTTTTTTGTTATCCCACTGACCGGCCTCAGCCATATCCTCGAGCTGCTTATTCGACAATACCGTCGTAACAACTTCCGGCGCGGCACTGACTCCCTCGGCAATCGGATGTTCGCGCAAATATCGTGCCACATCGGGGACTTCATGAAATTCTTTCAACCATTTTTCGGGGATCGTATTACCAAAACCATCCCTGATCGTACGCAGAGTTTCCCGCAGAGCACCAAACGTGCCTTTTTCTTTACTGTATGCTAATGCCGCATTTGTCCGCCGCTCCCATTCAGCTCGTGCATGTTGTACTACTTCAAGATCAGAACCTGCCATCTGCGCATCAACCTCTTCCCACGATAGCGGTGTGAGTGATTGCTGCTCGGGACTTATCTCCACTTGTGGCAAAACATCCTCCACACCTGAAGGAGCCGACACGACAGCCTCGATCGGGGGAGGTAATGCCTCCTCTTCAATAGGTGTTTCTGCCGGTGTCTCTGTATCGGTAGTCACCAATGGAGCTAGTACGACCGAGTCGGTCTCTTCCACCGGAGCAATCTCCGTAAGCTCAACCTGCGCTTGGGTCGCTGCAATCGATTCCATCCCGCGTGCGCCACCAACATTTCGCAATATCGTTCCTAACTCCGCTCCCGTCGTGCCCGGCTTGATCATGATGCCCTGTTCTTTCCACCCATCGATCACCTCCTGTGGAACGGCCTCGTCCACCGCACCGGCATCGGACGGAAACTGCTCATCCATTTCGGAAAAAGGTGCGCTCGGTATTCCTGCAGTATCGGCATGTGACTGAGTAGTGGGAACGACCCCTGCCTCCTTTGCATCCATAAGAGGTACTAATGATGGCACTTCTTCGCGCACGCGTTCCACATGAGGAGGAACGGTATGATATGCATCAAGCAGCGCATGGACCTGTGCCGCGATCTCATCCCACGACGAACCTTCTTTGATGCCATGCCACTTCAGCAGATGGTATTCTCGTCCCCCCGAGAGCTTCGGCGCATCTCCCTCTTTCAATTCATGTTCAAGCACTTGCGAAAACTTATCAAGAGCGATCGCTTTGTCGGCGAACTCGCCATAGAGACCAAGTGCCATATCCTTTCGCACGCCGTTATCGGTAAGCGCCTGCACAAACGCTCGCTTACGAGCAAGCGCATCGTAATATGCATCTCGTTCCTCTTTTGGGAGTGCACGCTCCCTTACTTTACGCTCATCCCTCGTCCTCGCTGAAACCTTCTCGTTATAACTATCCATCACCACAAGATCGGGAATCTTGACCGCACCAAAGAGCTGCTCTCCTCCGGCTACTTCAAGCGCCAACTCTTTCGCCTTCGTACGCAATTGATCGTATGTTCTCCTTGCATTCAAGAATTCTTCTTCAGTGTACGTTCTTTTTTCGGGAATGATGCCGTCCTTTTTCTCACCGCCATAGACGCGAATGACACTCCACGCCTGATCGATCTCGTCTTTGGTCGTATTCAATTCTCTCACGAGCGCCTCCTTCATCTCTTGTGACAGTTGCCCGGGCTTATCCTCTTCTTCACGTTCAACGATCGTCGCAACGGCTTCGATCGCGGCAGGTGGTTCATTTTGTGCGGGTGATACATCCTCTCCCCGTTCAGATGTGCCAAAAGACATCGCCCTTTCATAGCGGTCGAAATCATCCATGGTCGGAAAGACGTCGTTGTTCTCTTCCTCCGTCCGATGTTTCCGGGCAAGCTGGTCAATCAACATATCCGACGCCTCAGTCGAAACATTATTTTCCAGAAGCAAGCGCTGCAGATCGTCTTCTTCCGTTTTCCAGCGCAGACCGCGCGCTTCAACCGTCTCCCCTTGCACCTTAATGTCTTCAGGAAATTCGTTCATATTATCATTATATCAATAATTTTGTACTTTGTCAAAAGATATTTTCCGCGCCCGTTAGCCAACTTATTGTAGCAAAGATGCCGAAAAAACAGTACGTTTCAGCGAAATTCTTCGACACTTAAAGACTATTTTTGGGAAAATACACTGCCAAAAGCTCCAGGGACTGGGGGGACCTTGTTGTCCGGCTCCTCAGCCATCTTGAATGCGGGCATCTCGGGTAGAGAGAGTGAAACGTTCGAGGGTGCCACTTGATCCGCACGCACGAATGCTTGCGCAAACTGCGTTGTGGCTTGTGGCGCAGTATTGAGAGGAGATACGGGACTGGACGGCAACGGGACTGCTGGAAACGGAACGACTGCCGTTGCTGGAGGGACACTTACCGGAACTGTGGGAACCGAAAGAGGTGCCGACATAACGACCGGACGAAGAATTTGTGACTGAACCGGGGCGACGGCTCCGGATTGGACGGGTACCGAAGCTATCGGTGTGACTGATCTCACTGCCGCCACGCCTGCGGGCTGAGGATTTTGTTGCGCGGACATATAACGTTTCAATATTGCATCATCGACGATCTTTCGGTCCCGTCCGTACTTCAGATAAGACAGATTCTTCAGCTGCTCAACAACTTCGGGGTGCCCCTCGGGCGGTGGAAGCATTTCGACATTGAACGGAGATACCGGCTTTCCGTTAATCAGGATCTTCGCATAGGCATTGCGATTCTCGATCTTCATGATGTCAGACGCCTTGAATATCGGCGCAAACTGAGACTCCAGAAACTGCGCGTCTTCGGTGCCGACGCGGAACACCACCATATTGCCGACATTACCAAAAACTGCCGCCTTGATGTCTTCGGGAAGTTGACCGATGAATTGATGAGCAAGATTGAGTGAGAGTCCGTATTTGCGCGCCTCAGAGAGGATGGCCGAGATCGATGGAGTAGCGATGTTCTGGAATTCATCGACGTACAGATAAAAATCAGGAAGCGATTTTCCGAATGAATCAACGCGCGACATTGCCGCCATAAGGAATTTTCCGATAATGATGAGCCCAAGGAGATTTGCATTCATCTCCCCAAGGCTGCCTTTTGCGAGATTCACCAGAAGGATCTTCTTGTTGTCCATAATATCGCGGAAATTGAACGAGGATTTCTCCTGTGCGATGATCGGACGCATCACGTCATTCGAGATGAATACGTCGAACTTATTGGTGATATAGGGAATCATGTTCTGCAAACCGGATTCGCCCGATGTCTTCGTTGCTATATCTCTCCAGAACTGCACCACAATGGGGTTCTTGCAACGCGATAGTTTGAGATTGCGAAATGCGGGATCCGCAAGCACGCGCGGTATCTCAAGCAGCGTGTTCCCGCTTTCAGGATCCTCCATCACGAGCATTGTCGCATTTCTGAAATACTGCTCAAAAGCGGGACCCATTGATTCAGGACTCGAGGAGTAGAGTTTCTTGAATATCGCAAGCATTTCATTCACGACAAAGATCTTTTGCTCGGGATGGTCAACATCGTATTCCAGCATATTCAGTGCAAATGGCCGCTTCGTGTAGGAAGGATCAAAATAGATCACGTCATCGATGCGCTCCTTTGGTATAGCCGCAAGCACATCCTGTACGTCGGAACCGTGCGGATCAATGAAACAGACGCCATTCCCGGCCAAAATGTCCTGGACCGCAAGATTTTTGAGGAAGACGGACTTCCCTGTTCCTGTTTGTCCGATCGTATAGAGATGCCGCAGGCGGTCCGCCTTCGTTAGCCGTATCTCGCGCGACTCACCGCGATACTTGTTGACGCCGATCAATGTCCCCTCATGCGGCAAGTCAGCCGGCGCGGGAGCGGATGATGCCTGTACGGTCTTCAGTTGTGGTGCATCCTTTTGAGATACCGTAAGCGGAAGATGGTAAAGATATGCAAGTTCTCTTGAATTGAAGATAAGCGCCTCACTGTCGTTCACCTCGCGATAGGTAAAATGATGGAGCAACTCTTCAAGTTTTTTATTCACCGTCTTCGTGAACTTGACCCCTCCCGCTTGCGGTCGATTGAATTGACTGAACGCCGCCTCTATCGACATGCGAATCATTTCGGCACGCTCACGCGTCGTCGAAGAAGCAACGATGCGGATATTTGCCCGGATGAGCGGTGCCTTGATCTTCTCTTCCATGAGTTCTTTTGCTTTCGCATTCGTTTCTGCTTCCTTTGCCTGCGTGGCCTCATCCTTTTTCTCGGTCTTCAGCTGAGTATGAAAAAATTCCGTCAGCGATTTAGTGATGACACCCCCCGTAGAAAGAGGGATATTCGTGGCGCGAGACGCGGGAACGTGTTGTCCCAACTGATGGATGCCGTACTTGATCTTTCCGTCGATATTTCCGGTATCAGGATAAAGTATGATCTGGATTGCGGCACCCTCACCGTTCCTCTCGATCTTCGTGAAAGAATTAAGGATGGTCGTGAGCGGATCCTTCTCTGCCTCCTCCATTAATTGTATCGGATAGATAAAATTTCCCAATGGTTCAGCATAGGATGCCACCGAAATACCGAATTCATTGAAGATATTAAAGTCACCGGGACACTCTTCGATCTTCGCCGTGGGGAATGAGCCGAGGATCTGCTTCACAAAAAGATCCTTCATGTGCTCTTCTACGGTGATAAAGAAAACAATATCACTTGAAAAATTAGACAACACGAGCTCGAGTGCAATCGGACCATACGGTGCTGCGGAGGAACCGGGTGGAGGGATCATGCCGATATAAAAGCGCTCCATTGCGGTCACGACGTCATGAAATGATGCAAGTGTAACACCTTCCTGTGCTCCGGCGTAGGGAAGAGTCACCTCAAACACGGTCATACGTAATTCCTTGGCAAGCTCCCTCTCCTTATCAAGACCGGGAACCAGAACGCCCGTCTTTACATATTCAACAAGCACACGATGGAAGTCTTCTTCAATATGCGGATTATTCTGCGCCCGCGCGACGTTGATCGCATTCAAGACGCCTTTTTCGGCAAGGATACGATATAGTTCGCGCACTTTCTCACGATGAGGAAGGGAGCTCAAGTGCTCAACTACCGTCTCGAACTGCGGATTTTCGATGATCATGTGCTCTTCCAGTCTTGCTGCGGGTGACGACTCTGCATATTCAAGGACCTGACCTGAGATCACTGATTCTTTTTGTACGGGCTCCTGCTCCTGCCACAACTGTTGCTCCTTTTGCGCGACGCGCTCACGCAGATACTTCAGCTCTTCTTCCGGCGAAGAAAACTTGGGTGACTCAAATTGTCCTTCATGATGCTCCATGGAATGTTCATTATATAACACATTCTGTCACGTGAGTAAGATTATCCGCACAGCAGCGCTTGAGAAAGATGGATGTGGCGTGTATTTCAGCAGAAAACCGCGTGTTCAGCATCAATAGCACGCGATGGTCCTACAGCGCGGCGGACGAAGCAGGAAATGCCCTACAGCCCTTCGACAAAAGACTGCTGCTCCCCGATCGTTTGTAAGTGTCCAAACTCACGAAATTTCCCCCGACCGAATGTGTCATTGAATAACCGGCCAAAAGGAAGGATGTTGCCGGTGAACATGGCTTTTTGCAGCATCTCAAAAAGCTCATTCTCTGCTTCATCGGGAGACTTCCCGTCGAATAGGTTCGGATTTCTCTCGTAGATCTTTTTGAACATATCAAACATCACATTTCTTTCTTCTGCATATGAGGAAAAGACCGGAACATCACCATTTTCTTTTGTTTTCCCGTAGCTGATCCAATATGGACGCAAGTTGCCCTCCGTGAGCATCTCCGGATATTCCTCAGTGATGTATTTTGAAAAGTCATGTCCATCTTTCGCAAACATACCAAGATCGGGGTCATCCTCAGAGATATCGCGACAAAGACGATTTGCGGTTTCTTCGGTGACCGCCTCATTGAGCGACTCAAGATAGGCGGTGGTTGGCGAGCCCTTCACTTGTCGCGCTCGGACCTTTAGCCCAACGCGATAGTCGCTTGTCGCAGAACCTCCATCTTGCATACGGTCCACCTGAAATGAACCGTAGGAATGAAAATGGGTGAATTCGTGAAATATACTGTTCAGACGCTGTTTAACATTTGCATCCTCCGGGAAATACACGTTTTGCAGTCCTTGTGAAAAAGAAGCCGTCAGTGGTTTCCCCGATTCATGGACAAATACGTCGTCGGTTCCGAAAATGATGCGTACGGCTTCGTCAGGAACAGTAAATTCAGGGAGTCCGTATATTTCTCTCAGCTGAGAAAGCGCAATATTCGCAGCATGGGTAATGTGCCGATCAACTTCACTCATTTCCACCTGACCCTCATGTAGTGCAGTGCGATCTCGTGCGACAATGAATTTTCTTTCTCTGAATGCATCAGCGACCTCCTCCTCAGTCACATTCCCCACCCCCTTCTGATATGAAAGTTCGGGAAAAAGTCGCTCCCGATCCAGTGTGCAGGCAAGTTCTTGAGCAAACGCAGGGTCTGCATCAATAAGATCTTCGACAACATCAAATACCGTGTGTGGCAGTATCGCCTCTCCGTTCGAGAGAAGTTCCACTCCCTCCGGATGCGCGCGCAAAAAATCCGCAAGCTCCGTATCTCCGAGTTCTTCCTCGATCCAGTCTGCGAGCTTCGGCGCATCCTCGGGGACGGAGGGTCGTCCTTCGGTGGTTGTTGCTCTTGATGATTCACATTGTCTCTCGGATCGTTCCATATGATATAAGGCGTTCAATATTATTTAACTGTAGCATCCGGCGGAACCTCATGCGGCGTGTATTTCAGCCGAAAACCAAGCAGGGGGGCAAGCTCCTCCATGCGAAGCACGCGGGCTTTCCGCTCCTCCCTATTCATTGCTGCGGAGCGCGGCTCCGTCAGCTCACTATATTTTCTCACATCTTCAAGAGAAACATATTTACTCATCACCTTCCCTATGCCATTTACCAGTTTCTTTCGTGTCGCACTCGCAAGAGGGTCGACACTATCACTGTTTATGATCTTCTGAAGCGCATGGAACGAGGTCTCATCTTGGGCGATGCTCTCTTCCAGATACGCTTTCTCGTCAGCAGTGAGATCAAAGCCGTCTAGTCCGATCTGTTTCAGCTCCTTCATCCCCTTGCGCATGCCGACGATGAATGGAGAGCCGCTGTCGCTTATTCCCTGCGTCCACTCACCTGTGGCATCGATCACGCGTTGAGACATCTGCCCAGGAGGAAAATTATAGGTCTCATCATTCATAAAAAGAATGTTCCAGTCCTGCGATGACGGCTCCGCAGAAGCAGGCGCTAGTTCGCCGCGGACCATCTTGTCGGCATCCTCCCCGCTGATCAAGCCGACGGCCTTTAAGGCATTGATCGGATGAGTATGCACGTCTTCGATCTCCGCCGTGCTCGACTTCATTGCGGCAGAAAGCTCCTTCAGCTCAGTATCAGAAAATCCCACCGACACGGACTTCCCCTTCGTGAGTATCATCGTCTTCATTGGTTCGCCGTCCTTTGTCCGCACAAAGACCGCTCGCTCTTCTGTCAGGGCGATGAGTGCTGATGCGCGGAATTGTTCTTTCACCTCCTCGTACGACGGAAGCGGGCTCCGTTCCCCCGTCTCTGTAGCAACACTCGCTCGGGTGAGCGACTCGAGTGGCGCGGTGGGCGTTTCAGCATACGCAGGAGTTGAAATACCGAGCACAAAAGCAGTCGACACAACCCCCGCGCCTTCTCTTAGTGCTTTAGCTAATCGCTCGGTGCTTTGATGCAGACGCTCTCGGAGATCTTGCTCGCGAGCGCTCCACCCTATCGTTTCAAGCGCTTCATTTTTTTCAGCAGCATCCAAACCAAACGCATGCGCAGACGCATCAAGACTGCTCGCACCAAGCGATAGTTCCACCTCGCTCTCCTTGAGCAACGTTTCAAATTTTTCTTGGAGCGTGACTATCTCCTGCGATAGATCTCGCTCCGATTGCCGGAGCGCCATAGCCTCATGCTCTCCTACAACCGCTGCTGCTGCAGCATTTTCAGTGTTTTCCTCAGGGTAGAGAGCATCCTCAAGTAGAGAAAGGTCTGCCGACTCCGCTGTTTCTTCGGGATGGTAGGCGGAGGGCTGCAATTCATCCGATGGAAATTCGTTAGGTTCCATGTTGAAAGGGATTACTTATCTGTGCACGGAGTTTGTTCACAGCCCGCTCTTCTAATATCTGCACCGCATCCTGAAGCAAGAGTTCATGCTCCTGATCGATAGCATCCAGTTCCGCGACGAACACATCAAAAGCAGAGCGAACACTCACCTGTTCTTGCTCACATTCATATCGAACTGTTGACTGTATCGACATGGTGATCGCTATTCCTTCGTCAGTATCTCTACTCCTGTTTCAGTGACGACAACCGTATGTTCAAAGTGCGCAGAGAGAGAGCCGTCTTCCGTAATGATCGTATACCCGTCCGGCATAAGCCGAATATCTTCACTTCCCAACATGAACATCGGCTCAAGCGCCAAGACCATACCGGGCTTGAGTATCGGACCGGAATGTTTTTTTCCGTAATTGGGAACATAGGGGTCTTCGTGCACCGCATGCCCTACCCCATGACCGCCAAGCTCACGCACGATACCGTACCCATGCTGATGCGCAACACGCTCAACGGCTGCACCGATATCCCCGATGTGTCCTCCGGGATGCATAGCGCGAATGCCCTCCTTGAGTGAGCGTTCTGTTTCTGAGATCAATTCCAATATCTTATTTGAGACCTTGCCCACCGGGACAGTAAGCGCCGCATCAGTGATCATTCCTTTGTGTGTGAGTCCAAGATCGATAGAGACGATATCGCCCTCCTTCAGTACGCGATCACTCGGGATGCCGTGCACGATCTCGTCATTCACCGACACACAAAGCGCCGCGGGGTACGGTCTTCGTGCACCGACCGGAGTGTAGTTCAAAAATGGCGGAGTATCGCCCGTTTCACGAATGAGCCGCTCGGCGACTTCATCGAGATATTGCGTGGTCACCCCCGGCTTGATCTCCTTTGCTACGGCATGGAGTACCCGCGCCAAGCGTTTTCCGGACTCTCGCAGAAGGACGATCTCCTCTTTTGTCTTAAATTTGGCCATATCGGCATACTAGCATCGTTCTCCGGAATAAAAAAGCGGCGATCGGGTGTGAGCACGAGTCTGTTTGATCAACACTATTTTGTGCTCAAAAGTGAACGTTACACCCCAAACACATTCGCCATGATGTCGCGATGGACAGCCTCGATCGATTGCTCACCGTTCACCTCCACAAAATCATAATCTCTATCGCGACGGAATTTTTCGATGGCGGGAAGAACATCTGCATCGAACCATGCAATGCGCTTATTGATACTCTCCGCGTTATCGTCAATGCGACCCTCCTTCGTTGCGCGTGCCATCAAATGATCGAACGACCACTTCCGTGATACATTGATATAAATGACGGCGGGATGTTCGCGTTTAAAGAACTTGAGCGCGATATCGAGATTTCGCGCTTCATTCAACGACCGCGGGGAACCATCAATAATGAGATGCTCCTCTCCTTTGAGATTTTCGACGAACACCTTTGACCAGATATACATCGCCAAAAAGTCCGGTGCACGCTCGCCATTGTTGATCGCATCTTTTGCGATACGCGACGCGAGAGTATCATCTTTGATGAATTCACGAAAGTACTGTCCGGTCTGAAGATAGAAGATCGGAGTAGTCGGATCTTTTTTGAGCAGTTCTTCTTTGAGCAAGGCAACCTGCGTTCCTTTTCCTGATCCCGATGCCCCAATGAAGATAAATGTTTCTTTATTCATAAAGAGAGTGTATCAAAAAACGATAAAACAAAAAACCCTTTCGGGTCTTTTGTGTTTTGATCTACTTGCCGGCTACAACGATATTCGCGACAACCAAATGTTCATGATTTTAAGACAAAACAAAAACGAACAATTTGGGATGCAATACGGGTGCGTCGAGGGATGATCCTCACGAGACGTACTCTCGTACGTTGACGTGGGGTCATACCCGATGACAAACCTGTAGTGCGCCCAAATTGCTCGTTTTTTAATACTCGCGCATCGAGAGTTGTGCGTCCATTTTCTTGATAAGATCAAGCACAACCGACACAACGATCAAGAGTGCGGTACCACCGATCGCAAGCGATTGGTTTCCCGTGAACGACTGCATGATAAGCGGCAATACTGCGACCCCTGCGAGGAATAATGCTCCTGCAAATGTCGTACGAGTGAGGATCTTCGCAATATGCTCTGCCGTCGCTGCACCCGGTCGAACTCCCGGAATGAACGCACCCGACTTTTGAAGGTTGGTTGCAACCGCTTCCGGATCGAACGTCACTGCGGTATAGAAGAACGTGAAGAGGAAGACAAGCGCAAAGTAGCAGATCGAATAGATCCATCCCTGCGAAAAGTTCGTCTTCATGAATTCACCGATCATCTGCGCCGTCGGATTAGCGAGCCCAGAGAGAAATCCTCCGATAAGCTGAGGAAAAAGCAAGATCGAAAGAGCAAAAATGATCGGGATCACACCTGCCTGGTTCACACGAAGCGGCAAGTAAGTAGAGACTCCTCCGTACATCTTTCCGCCACGCACGCGCTTCGCATACGTGATCGGCACCGGTCGCTCCGCTTCGGTCATGACGATGACCCCGGCGATGATAACCACTGCCGCGATGGTGAAGGCAAGATAGAGCGGTATATCCTGAGGGTTGTAGGAGACCAAGGTCTGAGAGGCAACCGTAGGAATACGCGAGACGATACCTGCGAAGATGAGGATCGAGACGCCATTGCCGATACCGAACTCAGAGATTAGCTCACCGATCCACATCAGGAAAAGGGAACCTGCCGTAACAATGAGTACGTTTACGAACAACTGGAATGGATTCAGATCTCCGAGCACCCCCTGGCGCGCCAGCAATACAAGCAATCCATACCCCTGAAGCATTGCGAGTGGCACCGTAAGTAAGCGTGAATACTGAGTGAATTTCTTGCGACCGATCTCCCCTTCCTCGTGATACATCGCCTTCAGTTTTGGCGACATCATCGTAAGGAGCTGCATGATGATGGAACCCGTGATATACGGTCCGACACCAAGCATGACAATGGAGAGTGTTGAGAGTCCCGATCCCGAAAACACATTCAAGAGTCCCAGGAACTGATTGTTCTGGAAAAACTGGAGCAGTGCAGCGTGATCGACTCCCGGAATTGGGATCGAAGCGGCGATACGGAAGACGGCCAGTGCTCCGACAACAAAGAGGAGTCGCCCTCGTAGTGACGGATCAGAGATCATCAAGCGTAGTTTGTAGAAAAAATTGTTCATGGTTAATGTGGGGCTCTTGCCCAACGATTATTGAATTGTCCCTCCCGCTGCCTCAATGTGCTCCTGTGCGGTCTTCGAGAACGCACAACCGGTAACGATCACTTTCTTTGTGAGCTTGCCCATTGCGAGGATCTTGACCTTTGGCATCCTTCCGCCCACCCTGTTGATAAGCTTCTTTGCGAGCAGTGTCTCCGGATTGACTGCTTCGCCTGCGGCAAACGAGGTCTCGATGACGAGAAGATTGACCGGCTGTGGTTTCACCTCGAAAGACTGATTCTTGTATCCGCGATTCTTCGGGAACTTCTTGATGATGTCACGCATTTCAGGACGCATACGATGTCCGGCGCGAGCCTTCTGACCCTTCGTTCCGCGGCCCGCAGTCTTTCCGCGTTTTCCACCGCGTGCGACACGCTTGTCATCCTTGTTCCTGTGAACGCGTTTTAGTTGATTGAGTTGCATATGTCTGTGGCTTATTTCTCTTGAGTAACTGCGGCCTCCTTTCGTACACGAGGACGAAGAGTGGAAAGCGCCTTGATCCCAGCGCGTGCCATATTAAGCTTGTTCTTTGAACCGCTGCGAATCTTTGCCGAAACATCCGTGATACCTGCGAGTTCAAGCAAGTTACGCATCGCTGATCCTGCGACCAGTCCGCGCGATGGTGCGGGAAGGATCTCTACGACCGCACTCGACGCCTTCGCGAACACTTCATGCGGGATCGAGTTCGTCTTCGTGAGCTTCACGGTGATCATGTGCTTCTTGGCATCCTTTGCCGCCTTGTCCATGGCCATCGAGATATCACCGGCCTTCCCGGTACCGACTCCGACCTTGCCCTTCCTATCGCCGATGATCATTGCGACCGAAAAAGAGAAGCGGCGACCTCCTGCAACGACACGTGCAACGCGTCGCACATCGATTGACTTCTGGTCATATTCTGGTTTCGGACGATCAGTGCGTCCACCGCGACCGCCACCTCGGCGCTCAGGCGGTTTTGCACCGCCACGTCCCGTTCCTACGCGTGCTCCGCCCGAAGATCGGGGAGCACCGCCTGCAGGGCGAGGGGTATACGCACGCACCGGTACGCCGCCTTGTGTTGCGACCTTGGCCGGAGCTACTGGAGCTGTTTGTTGTGTTTTTTCTTCCATAGTAATAGTCAAGATTAAAATATGAGACCAGCAGCCCGTGCAGCGATGGCGAGTGCCTTCACGCGACCTGCGTAGAGGAATCCACCGCGATCAAATACGACCTTGGTGATCTTTTTCTCCTTTGCTTTTGCTGCGATGTCCGTACCGACGGCAGTTGCGTGCTCGAGCTTCGTGCCCTTCACGCTCTTCACGTCACCTGAAGCGGCGATCGTGAATGACTTCTCGTCGTCGATCAATTGTGCGGTGATGTGTCGTGCAGATCGGAATATCGCCAAACGAGGGATCGCTGCGGTACCCGACACTTTTGCACGGATGCGATTGTGTCGTCGCATGCGATGATAGTTTTTGAGTTCTGTCTTTTTCATATTATGCGGTTTTCTTACCCTGTTTACGGCGAATAACCTCATCGGAGTAACGAATGCCTTTTCCCTTATACGGCTCAGGGACCTTCCAAGAGCGTACAGTCGCAGCGAATTGTCCGACCGCCTCCTTACTGATACCGGAGATCGTCATGGAACCCTTCTCAGTGACAACGGTGACCCCCTCCGGTGCCTCAAGCTTCACGGGATGTGAAAAGCCGAGCGCCATCGTGAGTAACTGGCCCTTCGCGTCTGCCTTATAGCCGATACCTTCGATGATGAGCTTCTTTTCATAGACCTTATTGACCCCTGCGATCATATTCTTGATATGCGAGCAGGCGGTACCAAGAAGTGCCTTGAAATCTCGGCTAGGATTATTGAGTGAAACATTGATCTGACCTTCGGTGATGGCTACGTCGATGACCTTTGGAAATGCGCGTGAAAGTGTTCCAAGCGGACCCTTAACAGTGACAACGTGGTCAAGAAGTGTGACGGTCGTCTTCTCGGGAATGATTATTGGTTTTTTAGCTAAACGGGACATAGTGATGGGAATTACCAGATTTTGCCAATAATTTCACCTCCCACGTGCTCCTTGCGGGCTTCTTCTCCCGTGAGAATACCCTTTGGAGTCGAAAGAAGCATGATGCCGTGACCCTGGTTGACCGGACGCAGTTCCTTTGCACCAATATATGAACGACACGACGGACGAGAGACACGCTCCATTCCTCGAACGAGGGGAAGCTTGTCCTCACTATAAATGATACCAACGGCGATCATGCGCTCCGTGATACGGCCTTTGAGTATCTTCTTTGACACTGAACTTAAATATCCTTCCTTCATAAGCGTATTTGCGATACGCATCTTGAGATCAGAAAATGGGATATACACCACCGTCTTCTTGGCGGCACCGCCATTCCTGATGCGCATGAACATGTCTGCGATTGGGTCGGTGATTACCATGATGATTTCTTTATTCCGGGGACCTTTCCCTCGTTTGCTAATTCACGAAAACAGATACGGCAGAGATCGAAAGCTCTCATATAGCCGCGTTTTCGCCCGCACTTAAAACAGCGATTGACTGCTCGACCCGGAAATTTCGGGGTGAGTTGTCGTGCAATTGTTGATTTTTTTGCCATAATAAATAGATAAATACCAACCTCGACGCGGTCGGACATAATACGCCCTTTCAATATCACGCCTGTTTTCTTCTTGCTCCCAAGATTTGGGGTCAAAAAGGAGAAAGGCGGATCAAAAGAAACGTGCTTGGATACTAACAAATGGCTCAACGACTGTCAATTTGTGACGACACAGAATAAAATATCTCAATTTTTCTGCAAAATAGCAGCTAGTTCAACTTCTTCTTTTGAATTTCTCGTATCGATGACAACGCAAAGCCCAAAATAGCCACATACATGATGAATCCGTATGCGCAGGTCGGCAATCCGAGCAAAAAATCGGAAATATCCCCACGAAGAAGAGTTGATAACTCGCGGAAACTGTAATATCCGGAAAAAAGAATGCCCGCAAAAGAGATACCGGCTACTCCGTACCGAGCGCGGGAAACGCCCATCTTCCCGAAACGCGACGCGAGAAGAAGGACAAAGATCAAGAGGTACATCGCAAAGCCGTAATAACACGTCGGGTACCCTAAAAATGTCGCGCATGTCTCGTTAAATGCACACGTGTCGGAAAACAACTTCAGTCCGCCGAGATAACCCGAGAAAAGTAAGCCCGCAACAGTAAGCGCGAGGAGTATATTTTGTTTCATTATGAGTCTATTATATAAGACTAGATTATCGCAGACCAGCAATATGCGAACACCTTAGTGCTCGCGAGGAATAGCCCAGACAAAAAACAAAGACCCGCCTTGTAGCAGTTTTTATTGCTTACGCGAATGTGGGATTACCTTATAGATGGATATTTATTACACTGACACCTCGATGACCAGTTATACTGTCTAACGTGGGAACAAATAACCAGCGAAATTCAAAACTCAATTGTGGGTTCTGCCAAAATTCAGCACGGTTTGGTGGGTAACAATCACGAACCACGTATGCACCAATTACTAAATCGTTAGCCGGCCTATATGCTCCATGATTTTCTATCCTGCACCTCGTTGGCATCGGAAAGATAATGATAAACACAGCCACACCCAAAATAACGAGGAATAGCTTTTTCAGATTAGCAAATCTTTTTTCTCAGATTAACGCATCTCTCCATACGACCATTGTTTTCTTTAATTCATTTTTTAGAGCTTCCATAATTATTGTTTTCTATGAAATTCTACATTGCCGGATTTTCAGGCGTTCCCTGATGAGAATATGTTGAAACTACAGTTCCTTGAGTACTTTTTATTCCGTAATATATTCCAGCAATGACGACGATGGAGAGTAGAAGTGCAATAAGAAGAATCATTATATCTTTTATGTCTTTGTTCATAGTTTTCAATGTTATATCCCACAATTATGATAGGTATCCATTCAAATGCTGGGTTGATCAATACTAATACCCGTTGGATGGAATGTCCTTACCGGAAATCCGCGATCTAGAGGAGCGTAAACACCAAATTTACTTTGGATGAACAAATGGATCGACAACGCGACGCCTCCGAGCAGGAATATCCCAAAGATGACAAGTGTGTATTTTAGTATTTTTTTGTTCATGAGCCGTTGTGTTCACAAATAAGTATACCCCCGCAGAAGCATCTTACTGCATTGCCTCAAGCAAGGCTCTTGCCGCATCAGCGCGGGATTGGGCGGCGGCTTTTTCCGCTGGTGCGAGAGACTGGAAGGAGTTACGAGTATTTCCGTGGGCGATGTCGGCGTCGAGGAGAACTTCATGGGCGTATGCGGATTCAAAGGATTTTACCTTTTCGTCTTGGTCGATGAGAGCCATGAGAGCGGCTTCATTTTTTGTGTTATCTGTACTTATAATTTTTCGAGCATTCGGGTGAGAAATTAGAGTATACCAATCCTCTTCTTCGTTATAACGGGTAGCAAAGAGGTAAGTTGAGCCTGGTTTAAGGAGAAAATCAGTTGAATCATTTTCTTCGATTACTACCAACTTGCCATCTTTGTCATAACCACCCAGCATGTCAATGGTTACAATATCTTTTAACTTACCCTTAATATTATCAATAACTTCCACCGAATATTGTGTGCGTGGTCCAATCTGAGTTTCTTTGTCACCAGTTTGAGAAATGACTTTTCCTATGAAAACATCATGAGATGAGCCCAATAGGTTTATATCTTTAGTCAGATCGGTAGGATAAAACATCGCCGGATGATCAGGTGTTCCTTGGAGCTGATATCTTTTCAAGGTTCCTGGAGTTTCTTCGGGTATTCTTTTTGCTCTGTAATATATTCCAGCAATGACGATGGCAGAGAGCAGGAGTGCAGTAAGAAGGATTATTATATCTTTTATATCTTTGTTCATGGTTTTCAATGTTATATCCCACAATTATGACTCACCCAACAATAATCGTAATCCAACATATCTTGAGTGCCCAGTGAAACCTGACCAGTAGTTGAAGCTGGGGATGCAATCATGATGTTGTTTATATAACTGTGCCAAAGCCCTAGGGCATGACCAAGTTCATGAGTTGTGGTCATTTGCCTTATATTAGCAGTTGCAGTGTTCATATAATAAGGGTTAAATTTAATTTCCGTAGGAGTAACAAAGGGGTCGTAGATGGCATAGAATAAATCACTAGATGAGCTAGCCATGTCCAAAACGAGTAAATCAGCTGAGGATGTTGCCGTGGTACTTGTTGCAAAAGTAACTCCTCCAACCGAATTTCCATATGTGTTCCATGTGTTAACTCCTGCATACCAAGCCGTCGCATAAGTAGATGTGCCGTTGAACCAATTCCAATCCAATACTCCACTGGTAATCGAAGTAACCAAATTGTGGTTTAAGAAATACAAATAATGTACCCTGTCTAACCATGGAGAAACAAGCGTAAACGCATTCTCAACGATGGTATCACCGGTCCCAGTCGGGTGATAGACAGAATTATATGGGCCACTTGCATCACCCCAATAGTTATATCTAATATCAATCCCAAAAAAAGTATTATCATTTACTCCCACAACATTGCCATGAATATTGTTGCTGCCGATTGTCACAAGCGAGCTGTCGTCAACAAATATGCCATAATTATTGTTGTGAATATCACAAGCTCGAACTATTAATTGCGTGGCACCCGAGGAATGGAAGATTCCCGTATTACTACTGCTCGCAATTTCTGAATTATTAAGATCCAACGTTCCTGCATAGTTCCAAAGCATGGGCCCACCACTTCCTCCATAGCGAGCAGAAATGAAGTTCAGTGTTGCAACGCCTCCCGCATTCACTTTGATCCCATCCCAATCTCCCGCAGCAGGTGAAGTCGCACCCCCATCTCCATTGGTATCCCCTCCCACCGCATCATCCTTGATTGACGTGAAATATATTCGTGAGGAAGACGCTGCAGAATCTGCAACCAAGCTCCCCGAGACGCTGATCTTTGAGGTTGCATTGGCAAACTTCACCACCGTAGCTGCAGGAATCGTGAGTGTCGTCCCCGCATTCACCGTGAGCGTTCCATCAATGACATATGTACTCGAAGCAGTCCACGTGGTATTCGTTGCGATATTTCCTGACACGGTAGAGAGCCAAGGATCAAAGTCGATGTATGTGGGGAGCACAGCATCTCCATGCCCCCCTGGGTTGGTGCTTGTACTATACGGCCCATTCATCGTCGCTCCCGTTGTTGTCGCCGGCCAGTATACCTGCTCGGCATTCACGAGGGCGGTTCCATTGTTATAAATACCATAGGTGCTATTGCGATAGATGGTGTTGCCGGCATTGGCAATGTGGGCAATGCTATTGCCTTGGACATTGCCGTGATAATAGCCGTAGCGATTGTCGTGAATGCTCGTACCGGTGGCATTCACTGTTCCTGCATCACTATAGATTCCCGCACTTGAACTGCTGGCAACTTCTGAGTTGAATAGGTTGATGACGCTGTTCACACCGTTGGCATAGAGCATCTTTGAGCCACCGTAGCGGATCACGGTATTGTTCAACGTGAGATTGCTATAGTTCTGGGACATGAGACCATCCCAATCCCCCGCAGATGGAGTGGTACCCGTGCCATTCCCATTGGTGTCGCCACCCACGGTGTCGTCCTTGATGGAGGTGAAATATACGGGAGATTGTGTAGTTCCCGCGGCAGTGAAGGTGCCTGAATTGCCCGCAAACCCTGCGGTTGTTCCTTCAAATTTGATGATCGCACCGGGATTGAGGGTGATGGCATACGTACTCACGGTGACCGACCCTGTTGTCGTTGAGATAATATACGGGAAGAGCGGGTCTGCTCCCCATGTCTGTGCCTTATTGGGAGAACCATAGATGACCATGCCACCCTTTCCTTGCCCCGTTGCACTGTTGTTCGTATGGGTCACGTTTGCACTGTCGGCCAAGTTCACCAGTCCTCCACCTTGAAGATTACCGGAAAAGATATTGTTGGTGAGGATGAGATTTCCAGTTCCGCTCTGGGTGGAGAAGCCATAGGTGCTGTGATCGCGGATCGTACTCGTGGCAACGGTAGTGGTGCCTCCCGTATGATAGATACCGTAGCTCGCGTTGTGATCGATGGTGGAAGAAGCGATAGTTGATATGCCGGAATATGTCCAGATGCCATACTTGGAACTGGATGCGACTTCGGAGTTCGCAAGGGTGAGGTTACCTCCGTTATTATAGAACAGCGCAGTATTGAAACTGCCGCCATAGCGGATGATCGCGTTGTCGATCGTTGCTGCTCCGCCCGCGGGAATGGAGAACCAAAACCAGTCGCCCCCGGCTGGGGTTGTTGAGGTCGCATCGCCATTCGTATCACCATTCACGGTGTCATCTTTGTATGAGGTGAAGTATATCGGTGCAAGTGCGGTTCCTTGGGCGTTTAACGTCCCATTCACGGTGATGCCGGACATGATCCCGCTGAACTTCACGATCACTCCGGGGTTGATGGTGAGGGTGACACCTGCGTTGATCGCAATACCGGTGGTGACGATGTATGTACTGCTTGCCGTGGTCCAGGTTTGATTCGTGGTGATGTTGGAGGAGATGGTGGTGTCAGCAGCGGCGAGTGAGGGAAGGAGGAATATGCCAAACATGCACAGTGAAAAAAACCTTTTTGTTGAGGACATGACGAGAGGATATATATTAATGTACATAAAGTATAGTACTGCTCTCAACAGTATGCAATTCAACAATGCACAAAAAACTCGCCGAGATTATCGGCGAGTTATTCAACTCAAAAAGCAAGTTTGCTCATGTGAGGGAAAAATGCGGCAAACAATACGATGAGGAAAAGAAGGAGCCCACAGTACGAACGTTTCCATTTTTTTCGCTCCGCTGGAGTCAATCTGACATTGCGATGATCATGCCGAGGGGGCGGATTCTTCCAACGCTTATAAAAAGCGGAGAGCAGCCATACGCCGACCGCAAAATAGCACCAATCTTCAAGAGCGGAAGGCCCGTGATACCCCAGTATAATGAGTACCGCCATAAGGATCAGCATGAGCGCCGCCGTGACAAACCTCAATCGTGCGGACATCCGAACTTCACTCATCACCAGCAACCACACAAGAGCCATCGATGCTTGAGCGGTATAGAGAGAAAGCGTGATCAATACAACGAACCCTGCGACGCGAAACCAGATACTCACCCCTTCGGTGATCCTTCCGCCATCAAGCGGCGAAAGCGGGATCATATTGAAGAGATTCAACATCGTCGAAAGGAAAGCTATGGTGAAGAGAATATTTCCCCATTCATTGGACAGCGGTAGTACCAACCATGCACAGAACAATATCAGAGAAAATATCCCTCCGATGAAAGGACCACCAAAAGCGATGCACGCCTCGTCATTGCGGGAACGAAAATCCGGCGCTTCCATCCACGCTCCGACGAATGGAATGAAGAGCCACCACGCCGCGCGGAGGCCGCATCGCTTCGTCGCAACATAGTGACCGAGCTCATGCACCGCAAGAGAAAATAGCAGCCCCACAACAAGGGAGGTTTTCATGACGAGAGAATAGATCTCTCCCGTGAAAATTCCGGAGACCACCATCATGAGAGGACCAAGAACCTTGAGCGCCTTCAGGAACTTGAGAGCGCCTGCAGCTCGATATAACTTAACGAACAGCAACGTTCCAATGAGGGTCCTGGCAAGGTCATACTCGCGCCTGTCGCTCAAACCCCTATCGATACCCCGTCGTCCATTGTCACCGGGGTCAGACGTATTAATGTCCATGTCTTTCCTCAGGTTAGATATAAAAGTACAAAACCAGTGCTCACCATACATTAACTTTCAGGAAAGTCAAAAATTTGTCTTATAAAAAAACCGCCTCTTAACCGAGGCGGAAAACATGATCGGGATCATGATAATAGTAGACACACGCTGCGGCACAAGTGTCGGCTCAGCAATCAACGGTAAGGCTTCAATCCAAAGAAAACGGCCTGACGAAGCCCATTCGTCGAGTACGAAGTCACCGTACGGCAACCATCCACAATGAACGTCTGAATATGCGAACTCCAATACACATTAAACGCATCGCCACCCATCGTCAGCGAGGATGTGACTGTCATGGTCCCCTTAACATCAAAATGCTTGCCTGTTTTTATGAAATGAAGAAGCTCGATGCAGATACGCTCCTTCAGCGTCAAAAAATACAAACCTTCATTGACCGCATCATCATGACTCTTATTACGATGCTCTTTATCCGGCTCCATACCACCACGATGGACGACGACGTAGGTGCATCGTGGTCGATTTTGTTCTCTCAAGATATTGTCGAGGCCATCGCGTTTCGACCATATCGGAAAGTGCTTTTTGCAAAGAGCGAGGAGTGCTTCATTTGTGAGTGGTGGGATGATGGCGATACCGCGCCAACCGGATGGGATTTCCGGCATGACAAGATTGTCCATGCAGTCGAGCACCACTCCGAGTTTCTCCCATAGCTTTTGACACTGCACGAGGCGAGGATCAATCGTGTGACTGATTCTTCCCTGCGTCGATAGGGCCGCGATGATCATCTTCCGTGTTGCCACCCTGCTTCGGAGCAGATGCTGCATGAGAGCGGCGGATGGCTTTGCCTTAGCCAGAGCCAGAGCGAACTCGCCAGTAAGCATCGCGAGTTGTTCCGGCGTTGCAGAAGCCGAGTCTGTCTTATCTGTTTGCATGGACTGTTCCTTCTCAAAGAATATTCCCACGATGGAGCCCGGGGCTAGCTTTTCCGTACTGACCATATTGCATTTTTGCTACTTTGTCCAATTACCTTTGGATAACGTACGGAGTATAAAAAAACCACCTCTTATCCGAGGCGGAAAACATGATCGGGATCATGGTAATAGTAGACACACGCTGCGGCAGCATCATTGTTTCGAAGAAATGATCGTGTTTCCTCGGACAGGTCTGCCCCGACGACGTCCTTGTCAGGATGATGCATACTGCACACGTGGAGTTCCATGACCGAGAATGGCGCCTCCTTCTTTGCCCCCCTCCGCGCTTCTGTGCGGATCATGAACGATACTTTAGTAAGCGGATGGCCGTACTCTTGGCACATGAAGCAATATCGTACTTCATCCCTTCTTTTCACTGACCGCCGGAAGAAGACAAAGACACCGACGAGAAATTCCCGAATTGCCAAAGCGAGTTCGCGAACCCGAAAGCGGATCTGCATCTCTACCTCTCAATAAAAACAACTCTTCTCAGATTCTGCTTTTTTTCAAAAAAGTAAAGGGCCTCATTGAGCTTATTCTCAAAAGAACAAAACCCGCTCAAATGAGCGGGTTTTGTATTTCAAACGCGAACTCCGATCCTCTTGGGCGAAGACAATAAGTCTTTTCGGATCCCCGCTCGAAAAACGAACCTGGGAGCGAAGTATTGCTTTTTGAGAGGCTACGGAGCCGGGCAGTGCGAGGTGTGAGCGACCTAAATTTCAACGACCATAGGGAGTATGAAATTGGAAGTACCCTTGCGGTGGAAAAAGTCAGCAGACTTTTATCCGTGCTCTCAAAAAGCAATGCTGAGCGGTAATTACTTCTTCCACTTCTTACTTGGGGCGTCAACCTTCTTCTCTTTCTTTTTCTTTCCCTCGTTCGCAGTTTCGCGGAACGGGAAACCAAGGTGCTCCAAGAAATCAATGGACTCCTCCTTGTTCCTCGTTGAAAGAACGACAGTGAGTGCGAGGCTGAAGACGTCTTTCAGGTCTTCATCTGCAGTCTCAGGGAAGATCGTGTGCTCCTTGATACCAAGGGTGAAATTCCCCATTGCATCGATCGAGGCGGCACGGAATCCTCGGAAGTCGCGCGTACGCGGGATAGCCACGTTCACAAGCTTGTCGAGGAAACCCATCATTTTGCTCCCGCGCATCGTGACCATCTGTCCGATGACATCACCCTCACGAAGCTTGAACGAAGCGATCGATTGTTTTGCCTTTCGTGCAGACGCCTTCTGTCCGGTGATCATACCAAGCCGGCTCGCGACGAACTCATTCTTCTTCTTGTCATTGCGGGACATCTTACCGGTGCCCACGGAAATGATGACCTTCTCCACCTTAGGTGCCTGCATGACGTTCTTATATCCATGCTTCTCTTTCAGCTTTGGATATGCGGACTTTATCTTTTCTTTTATTGTTGGGACGTTCATGGTTGTTCAATTATTTCTTCTTTGGCTTGTCTGCCAATGCCAACTTGGACACACGGAGCGGCATGGCTATTTCGATGACTTGCCCCTTCTTTCCATCCTGACGAGCATGCTGATGCTTCTTTCGCATGTTGAGGCCCTCGACGACCGCGGTGCCGAGCTTCGGCATCACATGAGCGACCTTACCCTTTTTCCCCTTATCATCTCCCGAGAGGATCACTACTTCGTCTCCTTTTTTTATATGCATAAGCCGATTGAAATTAAACGACCTCAGGGGCCAAAGAAATAATCTTTTTGAATCCCTTTTCTGAGATCTCACGAGGGATCGGGCCAAAAACGCGACCGGCACGAGGCTCATTCTTTGCATCGATCAGCACGACCGCATTCTCGTCAAAACGGATGTACGATCCGTCATGTCGGCGAAAAGCATTTGCTACGCGCACGACGACCGCGCGGCAGACCTCGCCCTTCTTCACTCCCTTACGTGGTTCTGCGGTCTGTACAGAAAGCACGACGAGATCACCGAGACCCGCATAGCGCTTCTTCGAACCGCCGAGAACCTTAAAGATACGTCCGACCTTTCCTCCGGAATTATCAGCGATCTTTACTATTGTGCGTGGTTGTATCATATATTTGTCTGATTATGCTGCTCCGCGCGTCTTCATGTACTGTTCAACGTCCTGAGTTCCGACCTTTTCGACCACGGTGAAGGCCTTATGCTTTGAAAGTGGCGCACATGTTTCGATACGCACTTTGTCCCCGACCTTGAACTCATTTTTTGCATCGTGCACCTTGTAGCGTTTGTGATGCTTCACGTACTTCTTATACTTTGGATGCTGCTCGTAGCGAGTAACCAGGACGACTCGTGTTTTGTCCATCTTGTCGGACACAACGACCCCGACCATCGACTGCTTTTTCGTTTGTATTGTTTTGGTTTCCATAGTCGTCATGATTAATTCTCGTTCCGAGATGAAAGTTCGGTCAAGAGACGCGCAACGGCCTTCTTTGCATTTGCACCTGCTTTCAGATCTTTTGCCTTGCTTCCCGTAATATCAAAACGGAATTGCTTGACCTCTGCGCGCTGTTCAACGAGTGCCTTCTCGATTTCTTTGTCCGACATCTTTCGTATTTCTGTGATTTTCATATAGATGGGATTAGACAATATCGCGAGTAACCATACGTGAGAGGACTGCAAGTTTCGACCCGGCTTTTCTAATTGCTTCCTTTGCCTGCACAAACGTCACTCCGTCGATCTCAAAGATGATGCGACCCGGAAGTATTTCTGCGACAAACCCCTGAGGATCTCCCTTACCCTTACCCATCGGAACTTCGGCTCCTTTCTGTGTATATGGTCTATCCGGGAATACGCGGATCCATACGCGTCCTGTTTTTCCGACGTTGCGCGATAATACGCGGCGTGCAGCTTCGATCTGATTTGAAGTGATGCGTGACTCGGTCTCCGCCTTCAATCCATATGCACCATAGGCGAGGGTCGTTCCGCGCGACTCGATGCGATTCTTCTTGCGGTTCCAGCGATCCGACTGCCATTTACGATGTTTTACTTTTTTTGGAAATAACATAAGCCTGTTCTGATTATGAGTGATGAGCCCCCTGTGCCTTTGGTGCGACCACAGCCTTTGCCTTCTCGGCAAACACTTCACCCTTGTATATCCACACCTGAATACCGATGATGCCGTAAGGAAGGAAAGCCTTCTCTCGTGCAAAATCAACATCGGCACGAATGGTCTGCAGTGGAATATTGCCTGCCTTCACAAACTCGCGGCGAGACATATCTGCACCACCCAAACGTCCGGAAAGTTCGATGCGTGCTCCCTTAACGTCGCGATTCGCCATCACCTTCTCAAGCAACTGCTTGATCACACGCTTGAATGGCATACGCTTCTCAAGTCCCTCGGCAGTCATCTGACCGACTATCGCCGCATTCGACTCAGGACTGCGCACTTCCTCTATCTCGATCTTGATGTCTTTCGGATGCTTCATCTTTAAGCGGGCGAGTTTCGAAAGTACGTCATTCTTCAATTTTACTGCGCCCTCTCCGCTGCGACCGATAATGAGTCCCGGTCGTGCAGTCTTGATGAGGATCTTCCAAGTTTTGTCATTGCGCTCCATGACAATTTCGGAGACGTGTGAGCCGCGAAGCTTCTTCTCAAGAAACTCACGCAAAAGAACGTCACCTTTTAAATATTCTTGATACTGACCACGATCGGCGAACCAACGCGACTTCCAATCACGGAGGATTCCTAACCGATGTGCATATGGATGTACATGATGTGACATAGGATAAAAATTACTTCGCCGTGGCGGCTACTTTTTTCTTGGTAACGGACTTCTTTGCAACGACCTTTTTTGCAACAGCTACCTTTACGGTCTTTGTGTCGGCGGTTGCGGTTGTTGTTGTCTTTGTGTCGGCGACTGCTCCATCGGTAAGCGTTACTACGATATGACTCGTATGCTTATGAATCGGGAATGCGCGACCTTGTGCGCGAGGGCGGGAACGTTTCAGCACCGGTCCTTTGTCGACACGGATGCCTTTAACGATGAGTGTCTTCTCGTCGAGTCCTTGCATCTTTGCATTTGCAACGGCAGACAAGACGAGCTTGTGAAAGATCGGGGCAACACGTTTTGTGCGATGAGAAAGTTCAACAAGCGCGTTTTCGACAGTCATACCCTTTAAGAGGGTAGCAACAAGCCGGACCTTGCGGGGAGCCTGACGATACTGAGAGAGTTTAGCGGTGATTTCCATAGTAATGAATTATTTTTTCTTAGCGGCATCAGCTCCCTTTGCGGCCTTTGCTGCAGAGATCTCGGCTTCCTTCTGTTTAGCCTCAAGGTCCTTTTGCATCTTTCCACCGTGACGATAGAATTTGCGGGTTCCTGAGAATTCACCGAGACGATGTCCAACCATCTCCTCGCTGACCTTTACCTCAATGAAGTCCTTGCCATTGTGCACACCGAAGGTATGCCCCACCATCTCAGGTGAGATCTGCGACGCACGCGCCCAGGTCTTAATTACACCGGCAACATCCGGCTTCTTGCCCTCGATCTTCTTGAGCAATTTCTCGTACACGTATGGTCCCTTTTTTAGTGATCTTGTCATATGTTTATAAAAGTTTTTCTAAGCCTTTTGGGCGATTTGGCGATTTTTCGATATAGATTTCCCAACGCCCCTGATCCTCCCACGGCGTAGAGTGAAACTATTTGAAATACCTTGTGCTAGATACTACTTAAACAGCCCAAAGAAGTCAATGTATACGCTCGGCATTGCTTTTTGAGGGCACGGATAAAAGTCTGCTGACTTTTTCCTCAAACTCCCGCCGCCGCGGTCCGTAGCCCCTCAAAAAGCAATACCTCGCTCCCAGGTGCGTATTTCAAGCCCGTGAAGTCTCCCAAAAGACCTATTTCCCTCACTTCCTAGGTGTGGCGTTCGAATTAAGTCAAAATATGTTATAAAATATAGGAATATCAAATTATTGACATAAATATTTTTCGTGCTAATGTCATGTCAGACTCAAAAACCAAACCGAAGGAGCAACAATGAAAATAGCCACAGCGATACTCACCGAAGATGAGCACGCAGAATTTATGGAAGATTTAAGTTCCACCAGGTCCTACGTTGACGTCAAAGTCACTCGCGAAGGTGGAGTAACGACCGTTTCGAATAAGGATGGGGTGCCCCCCAAGGAGGGCGACGGGATGTTCTTTTTCTGTTGGGGACTCGAGGAGGGCTTCCTCTACTCCTGCAGCGAAAAGTTTACCATCACAGAGGTCGACTGACCTACCCCAACCCCGACCGAAGGGTTGGGGTTATTTTTTGCCATAATTATTACATTTTGCTGTTGATAACTCTGTGGATTATCTGTGGAATATTATCGTAGCCGCAAACGCACCACTTAAAATTGTCAAGGTTAAACCTTGACAAAAAAAGTCGAAAATACGTTGCTAAACATAGAAAAGCTTGCCCATATTGCTTCACCTGATAGCATGTGCACATGATCTCTCTCGATGATTATAACTACCACCTCCCTGAGGGGCTTATCGCCAATGAGCCCGCTTCTCCGCGAGATTCCGCTCGATTGTTCGTCTACGATACGAAAACTGATAAGGTGCATTTTGATGTTTTCCGGAATATTGACCAATATCTCCCCAAACCCAGCCTGCTTGTCTTTAATGATACAAAGGTCGTTCCTGCCCGATTGTGGCTTTCCAAAGAAACGGGCGGCAAGATCGAGGTGCTTCTCATGATGAATGAATTCCGTCCCGGCGACATCTCTATTAAAGGAGTGGTCGACCGCAAGATCCTTCCCGGTGCCAAACTCTTCTTTAAGTCAGGGGCGCACCTTGAGGTCGAAAGACAAGAAGAGCAATTTTTCTTTTTCAATCCCAGTGTATCCAAAGGCAGCCTTTGGAGTTTGCTCGAGAAAGAGGGTGTGACGCCAATACCCCCATATATCAAGGGCAATACGATGTCCGAGCACACATTGCGTGAAAAATACCAAAGTATTCTCGCGAAATATCCCGCGTCAATTGCAGCACCAACGGCGTCGCTCCATTTCACCGATCGCTTACTCGAAAAAATGAAACGTGAACACATCACGCGTACGGAGGTCACGCTTCATGTAGGTGCGGGTACCTTTGCGCCGATTGATGAACAAAATTTCAAAAGTAAAAAACTTTTTGCGGAGTATCTCGATATCACAAAGGAAAGCGCAAAAAAAATAAATAGTGCAAAAGCGGCGGGTATTCCCATCATCCCCGTCGGCACTACCGCCATGCGTACCCTCGAATCCGCTGCAATCCAACACTCCAAGGTGGAACCTTGGAGTGTTGAGCAATGTTCTAAGCCTACGAATATATTTATCTACCCGCCGTACGAATTCAAGATTGCAGATGGGCTTATTACGAACTTCCACGTCCCTCGCTCATCACTCATGCTCTTGGTCGACGCACTCCTCAAACACAAAAGAGCGAAGCGCGACATCCTCGCGCTCTACGACATCGCCATAAGGGAAAAATTCCGCTTCTACTCATTCGGCGACGGAATGCTCATCATATAAAAAACCACCGATTTCTCGGTGGTGATAAACACGTTATGCGATGCGCAAGGAAGAAAGTACTTTCACAAGTCGCCCGTAGGAATTTTCAAAGCCACAAGGGTGTTCAATGTGGCACTCATGGTTATTGCTAGAGTGGCAACACGCGGCCAGTGGTCGATCAAAAGCATCCATCTGTGGGAACGCGGTTCCAGGGAGCGCTCTCTCGCCAATAAAATTAGTGCCAGCAATGTCGTAGTCGAACCATGGTGACGAGTGACGACCAGATGTCATCCAGACGTTGAACGCCGCAAAAAGGATGTACTCCCTTGGATTCATAAATGAAGAAGCATCGACGGGAGGATGTACGCAAGTGTACCTCGCGACCACACCCTCAGTAGCTCGCTGCCTGGTGATCTGCATATCGAGATCGGGCATTCGAGTACCTCGGTGCAAAACCGCATAGTGCCCCTCCGGACGCAAGTGCGAGAGCTCATCTAAGTTGCACTGAAAGTCTCTCAAACTAAATTCATGATTGAAATTTTTCGTGAGTAAACCGACAATTTCTTCTGCGGAAATAGATGAGATCACGGGAATAATGGCCTTAAATTCACTAAAACGTGGCGGAGTATCGATATCCGAGAAGTCGACTTTTATTTTGAGTATCTCGCGATAAAATCGCTCCCAGGATTGCAGCACTTCTTGCGTTGTTTGCCCAAGGCCACGTGGGGCCCCCTCAAGCACTGCGCGCACCTTTGCCGCGAGCAAGCGCTTGTTTTTCATCCAATACTCGATTTGTTCCCGTGGGAATTTTTCGTGATCGGGCATGGCGGTCACCAGAACGCTGGTGAGGTCTTTCATCTGCCCATCGGTCGATGGGTTTACTTTTTCGGCTATCTCGCTCATGAGTTATCCTTTCGGTTGGTTGTAAAAGAACGGCTTTCCCTATTGGGACTGCCGTTCTTGATTCTCCACAACAAATACTCTTTGTCAAGAAAAAACCGCTCATGCGAGCGGTAGGTTTTTTTGATAGCGGCAACGCTCTTCCATCAGGTTTGCGCGCGCATTTTCTTCATATTTTTGACGAAAGATATCAGTGAGAAATATTCTGTCCTCACACAAGGTCGGATCAAGGAACTTCGCAACGCGACCAAACGCCCATTCATCGTCACTGCAGTGCGCATACTCCTGTCGCACTGCGGCCGCATATGCGTCGTACTCCGGTGCGTCAGCTCCTAGAATCGACATGTCGACGTCGAGGAAGAGCGCGGCATCAGGATCAGTGACAGGGTCCGTACGATGTTCGCCGCTAAGTTCGATCAATCGGGCGACCTCGGCGATGAATCCTTCGTTCTTCACTTCGAGTACATGGCGGGCAATGAATTTCCAATACAACGCACTCTTCGCTTCGTTATCGTTGCGATGAACGTCGTACGTAATATCATGGTAAAAAATAGCCATGACAATGAGCGCAGGATCCTGACTGTGCCACACTACATCCGCAAACTCAACCATGCACTGGTGCAGATGAGCCAGCGTATGATAGCGCCGATGCGGTTCAGCATAGTATTGCGCGAGTTTCGTGAAACATCGTTCTGCACTTGTGCGTGGGACACCCAAGTACTGCGCTGCATCGCAATAAGTATTTCGAAGCTTATCTAGTTGCTCTTTGTTGACTGATGCTTGAACCATTCCTGCCTCCCTCGAAGACCATTCTGTACTCAGACTGCCAGATAATAAAAAAATCGCAACAGTAGCGATTGGACATTCATCCTTTAGGATTGAGAACATATGCAAAGTTCGAGACGAAACATGAACATGCAAGCAAGCCGTACTCGGAGTACGGCTTGCTTGCATGTTCATGTTTCAACAAAGAAATTTGCTATGTTCTCAATCCTCAATACATAACGCCGCGTTCTTGCCTGAACGCGGCGCTATGACAATTCGTTGATATCTTTCGATGAGCATGCACTCTGGCATAAAAAGTACTACAGATACTTTTTTATGCGGGAGGACGATTGGCGATCGTTACTTTTGCTTTTTAGCACTCGACAACGGATTCATAAAAATTGGCTCCAGAGTACTTCTCTTCATCACTTTTCACATTCCTTGCTGTAGGCAACGAACGCGTATCCACGATGTTGATAAGAAAGATATACGACTAACCTCTACCGTTAACGAAGTTTTTGTTTCTCCGCAACGATATGTCCATTCGCTGGAACATAGCATAAGGATCCATTTTGTGGATCTTCTCACACTACGTCCTGCTCGCTTTTTACTCCAAAAGCACCCAGCGCGTAATGTGCGAAAATGTTGTCACCATTATAGCCTCAAAGCGCCTTCCGTAGTGAAAGTTATCCCCTGTTTTTGCAAATAAGCATGGGTCGGTCCGTATGACCACTATCAACATGGGTACAACCGGGCATTTTCATGTCATGACGAAAATCTGCTACACTGAAGATACGTTCGTTCATTAGCAGTATAAGCAATACGTCATGGCAAAAGGAAACAATGCACAGCAGAAAAATAAGAAAAAGCCAAAGAAGGTCGTAGTGAAATAACAACAAGCAAAACACCACCGCACAAATGTGCGGTGGTGTTTTGCTGTGTCATGATATAATTGTGCAATATTATCAATAGACGCATACAACATGGGACGCGGAGACAACAACATCAAGAAGGAGGCAAAGAAGCCGAAGAAGGGAGGAAAGAAATAGGGGAGCTCTGTTACAAAAACCCGCTACTAATGAGCGGGTTTTTCGTTCAAAGACCAGGGGTGGCAAGGTCAAAAGACCACGGCACACCGCCTATTGGAGCGTCTCAACTTCCGGAGCAACAAACTCCGGAGTAGTGAATATCTCCGGCGGCAAACCCTCCGCATTTGCCCGTTCGATCGCAGCATTCTTCTCTGCTATATCAGGAAAAGTTCCGAGCCAGAGAATGACCCGTCTCTTGATCTCAATCGTATTCAATTGTTTTTCAAGATCGACCGAAGATGCTCCTTGCCGCTGTGCGACTTCTATCAAACTCGAGAGAGCTGCTTCTTGGAGCTCAATGGGGAAGGTCGCCTCCTCCTCCCACGTCATTATTCGATCTTCAGGGATCGGTTTTTTATTGAAGTTAAACATATGCTTACTCTAACGCAACAATAAAAGATGTAAAGCGAGCAGACGGGGCGGGATGAAACATTCCATTCAACAACAAAATGGGATGCAGTCGCTATTTCTTGACACAACATACGCTCGCGCGTACAACAGAGTAAGCGCACTGTTCACCACATGGAGTATCCATGAAACATGTCATGCCCTTGGATGTTTTGGCGGCAAGCCGTGAACTTCCACAATTACGGCCGGCCCTCATTGCACACATTACGACTCACGTACTGCGATTAAAAGAAATTAATCCCTCTCTTGGAGGACTCATTGAACTGATCGGGGAGCGTGCAAAAAGTGCACACGAAGAGGTAGCTACGCAGACCGCTGATGAATTCCGGCAATATATCACTGCATTGATATTGCTCCTCGTCCGCACACTCGAGATCGCTGAGTCGCGAGAGACGATAGGGTCGGCTGACGAATTGGATGCATTGCCGCTCGATCCGAACATTCTCCCGCAAGAACTTCTTGCAAAACTTTTCAAGCCCGACTGACTCCGCATCTGCGGAGTTTTTATTTACCGAAAAAACAAAAACACCCCGACACGTCGGGGTGTTGCACGGCAAACCTTAACCCAAGAGATACTCAAGTTCCAAGCGCGAACACGACTCAGTACGAATGATCTCACCGTCTGGAGCGATCACGGATCGAGTTCCGGACTGACTGAGCGTGACGAGAAGCCAGAACCCGCCGCCTGCAGTGAATGCTTCGATGAATTGCTCGCATGATTCGCCTGAAAGCGTAACACTTGAAGCGAATTCGGGCCTTCCCTGCCCGAACAATACTTGGTTCCTCGTCTCAGGCGGTGCGGCGAGCGCGCGATTCAAAAGCTCGGGAGTGAGCTCGCTGACCATCCGATCTCCAGTGACGTGGAAAGTACAGTGGTCACCATCCGGTACGATGTCGAGCGTCATTGTGCCATTTCTGGCGATCAACGGTTCGATCGATGGATACTCTTTACCAAAATCGATGAGGAAAAATGGTATTTTTGTTCCATCGCCACTGCTTTCCATAAGTACACCAATGCGAATGGGCGTACCGAGAACGGGAACCAATTTGTCGAGCAACATGAATTCTCCTTTGTGATCAAATGAACGCTGTGACCATACAAACACAAGTGGCTGTGAGACGCAACACCACCAGCTCGCGAGGCTGAGATCAACCATCGTGACAAATACATGCAACAAAAAACCCGGCGTATGCCGAGTTTAAAACGAAACGATCAATTCTTGCCGAATATCCGGAGCAAACTGAGGAACAAATTGATGATGTCGAGATACAGGGACAATGCGGCGTCAACGGCATTGTCGAGCGTGTGCGGCATTGCACTTGCACGGTACATATCGTAGCCGATGTAAAGCGAGAAGATACCCGCAGAAATATAGTCGATGGCCGACATGTTGCCCAATGCGGGAATAAAGATGCCGATGACGCGCACAACGACAAGCCCGATGAGTGCCATGAGCCATGAAGAGTGCGCCGCCGATCCGCGCAAAGAAATTCGGATAGAGCACGCCCGCCGCACCCATGACGAGCGTGGTCGCCGCGGTGTAGAACATCGCCTTTTGCACGACCTCGGGCGAATACTGATTGAGCGTTGGCCCCAGGAGCATCCCGAATGGCACCGCCACCATGAGGTAGCCGAGGAATGAGATCGCTGGAGTCTCAGACTTCGCAGCGATCACAATGCCGATGATCGGGATGCCGAGCCCGACAAGCAGTATCACCATGAGTGACGGCTGCCATGCAGTGAACTCTGCCGCCACGAGACTTGATAACCAGAGCCCAAACGCGACGATCAATCCCAGTGCGCCGTAGAAACCGCGCGCCGACATGGTCGAAGGACCCGTACGCTCAAAAACATTTTCACCAATACTCATCGGATTTCTCCTGTTAAAGTACGTATCAATCCCCCGTCAAACTACATGGGTTTCAGTGGGAAGTAAAGGAAGTAAAAATTTTGTGAAATCAATTGTGATTAATTTCCTTACCAGGACAGATTCATTGATTATTTTAATACTTTTACAAGCGAGCGGAATTCATAAAGCTTTTCCCTTCCAACCTTTCCTACATTTTCAACATGACCCGCATCAATCATTCTCTTAATTAGTGTCGATGCAGTTATATAGCTCGAGCATTTAGTTGATTCTTGCACCATGGCCAACGTAAAAATTGGCATCTCAAACATCATATCAATGAGGGGAATAACGAATGGTGATTTTATCCCCCTATTTTCAAGTCTAAGCTGGTCATAGAGTTCATAAATTCCTTCAATTATTTTTTGTGTTTGACCGAGCTGCTGGCTAACCGAATGTAAAAAAATTTTAACCAATCTTCCATATCAGCACCATCATCCAATGCATGGAGCCTCGCGATATATTCATCTCGATGATCATCAAAGTAGCCGCTAAGATAAAGAATTGGTGATGACAATCTCTGATGTCTGTGTAACACAATTGGAATAAGGAGTCTCCCAATTCTCCCATTCCCATCATCAAATGGATGAGTTGCCTCAAACTGATAGTGTGCAACGCCTGCCTTAATCAATGCATTCTCCTTCCCCACGTTTATGTATTCAATCAAATTCTGAGCCAACCCGCGCACGTGTATTGCCTCGGGTGGGACGTATATCGCTTTCTCAATTGGATCACCAGATCGTTCGGCAATCCAAACTTGTCCTTCTCTATATTTTCCAAGATTGCCAATATGACGGACATCTTTCAATAATACTCCGTGAAGGGTCTCTACCAGATGACTGCTTACCTCTCTTCCTTTTTTAATCTCCGTCATGGCCAAACGCATTGCTCGACGGTAATTCACAACCTCACGTGTATCTGCATGTTTAGTTTCCCCACCCGCCTCAAACATAAATACATCGGACACATCACTTTGTGTTCCTTCTATCTTAGAACTCGCAGCTGCTTCCTTGGCGGTTAGGGGACTAATCAAAAGATTTGGGTTTAGTAGTTTTTTTGCATACCCTCAATTAACCCGAGCGCATATTCGGCGGTTGAAAGTTCTTCTGCAAACCTGTTGTAGTCTAGCCCTAAGCCATCTAATTTGAGGGGTTCGACAATAGCTGGTTTTTTACTCATTGAAGTATTATATCCTCATACATAAGAATGTCAATTTTCTTATGTATAAAAACTTTTGACACATAAGTGCTTGTATACAACAAAACCGCTTAGTAAGCGGTTTTGTTTTCCTTCAATCTTAGAAAGAAGTAAATATTTTCGATGCAGTGCGAGGCGTCGAGTTGCGATACCTCCCGAGGCATATTCGTATATGACGAGCGGGGTTCGCGACGATGACAACAAAGCAATGCGCGAAAATTTTTACTTCTTGCCCACCTTTCGGCGAGAGACAATGAACACGTTCGAATACTTCTTCGGCGATCTGGTCTTCTGTCCCTTGCCGATGAACTTACCGGTGCGTGACTTCTGGCGTCGCATACCGCGACCCATGCGGCCTTCTCCACCTCCATGAGGATGGTCGACGGCGTTCATGGCTGAACCGCGCACGTGTGGTCGGATACCCTTCCAGCGGTTACGACCGGCCTTTCCCTCCTTGCGGAGCTTGTGCTGATCGTTCGAAGCTCCTCCGATCGATGCCCAACAATTCTCGGGGACCTTGCGGACCTCGGATGACGGCATCTTCAAGAATGCGTAGCCCATATCGTTGGCGATGACTTCGATGAAGTTTCCGGCAGAGCGAGCAAGCTTTGCTCCTCCATCGGGCTGGACCTCAACGTTGTACACGAAGGTACCGACGGCGATCTTCTTGAGCGGAAGTCGGTTCCCTACCGTAGGGGCGGCCTTCTCACTCGTGATCATCGTGTCTCCCTTCTTCATCCCCTTCGGTGCGACGACATACACGCGCTCTCCGTCCTTGTAGACAACGAGGGCGATGAATGCGGTGCGCAAGGGATCGTACTGGACCGCTTCGACGCGACCCAAGACGTCACGCTTCTTGTATTTGAAGTCGACATCGCGCTTCAGGTTCTTGTTGCCTCCGCCAATGTGCCGCATGGTGATGCGACCCTGGTTATTGCGGCCACCGGTCTTTCGCTTTCCTTTCGTAAGACTCTTCGGGATTGCTTTCGAATCGCCGGAGAGGAGCTCCTTATAGGGAGTGAGGACGGTGTTACGCAGACTAGGCGTTAATGGTTTGAATGTTTTCATGTTGATAAGATTTATACAAACTCAATCTTGTCTCCTTTTTTCAAGTAGACGAGCGCCTTTTTAATTGCAATCTTTTTTGTCTGCATTCGACCGGTACGAGGATTCTTCATGTACTTTGCGATACCCATGATGATCGCGATCTTGACGGGTTTCACTTTGTAGAACTTCTCGATCGCCTGACGGACCTGCGCCTTGTTCGCCATACGTGCGATCTCAAATGCGTAGACGTTGTGCTCGGATAGATCGGTTGCTTTCTCGGTGATATGCGGACGAACGAGTATCATGTTGAGCTCGAGTCCCCCCTTCTTTGCGCGCACACTTCCGGCCTCCTTGACCTTGAGTGCTGCGACCTCGTCCTTCTTGTCTGCCTTCTCCACTTTTGCGGCTTTCGCCTTTGCAACATCGGTTGTTGCTACCGTCTTTTTGACGGGAGACTTTTTATTGAAGAGTGTTGCCATATTATTTCAGTTTAGCCTCCATTATCTTCATGCACTCTTCGGGATTTGCAAAGAGGACATAGCGGTACGAGAGAAGGTCGACCGGATTCACGGTTCCCATTGTTCCGACTAATACATTGCCCATGTTCTGGAATGATTTCTTTACCGATGCATCCGCCTTTGAGAGCACCACATAGAGTGCGTTCTTTCGGCGCGTTGCAAGCGGTGTAAAACCGTCGATAGTGCCCCACGTCGTAAGCATTGCGCGAGCGTCTTTCGTCTTTGGCTCTTTCATTGAAAGATCATGCATGAAGAGGAGCTGTCCGTCTGCAAATTTCTTTGAGAGTACGACGAACAATGCCTTTACGCGCATCTTCTTGTTGATCTTCTGTGAAAAATCGCGGTCATTACGCGGACCATGAGTGACACCACCGTGGCGCCAGATCGGTGAGCGAGACGAACCGTGACGGGCACGACCGGTACCCTTCTGGGCCCATGGCTTCTTGCCTCCACCGCGAACTTCGGAACGATCCTTCGTGTGCGCAATCGGCTGACGGGCATTTGCCTGCATACCGATAACGACCTGATGTACGAGGTCTGCGTTCCATTTTTCTGCGAATACTGTTTCAGGAAGCTTGATGTTTCCCGACTTCTTTCCGTCCATTGTGTAGACAGTTGCATCGAGATCAATGGCCTTCTTTGCAATAACTTTCTTTGTCGTTGTTTCTGTTGTCATAAGCCTATGAAAGAGCTGCCTTAATTTCGATCAATGTCCCGCGACGACCCGGGATCGCTCCCGACACGAGAAGAAGATTGTTTGTCGGATCAATGGCAAGAACCTTGAGACCCTTGATGGTCACACGATCCGAGCCCATACGGCCTGCCATGCGGGTACCCGGTACCACGCGCTGAGGTCCGGTCGCACCGATGGATCCCGGCTCACGCTCAGAATGCTTCTGACCGTGTGAACGAGGTCCGCCATGGAAACCGTGGCGCTTCACGACACCCTGGAAACCTTTACCCTTTGAGATACCCGAAACCTCGATGTCGTCTCCGGGAGTAAATGCTTCAACGGTGATCTTGTCGCCTGCTTTCAATGACTCAGTGCCACCCGTTTTAGGGCGGAATTCACGCATGAAGCGGAATACACCGAGCTCCTTGAGGGCGCCGAGCTGTGGCTTGTTGACGCGTTTTGGAAGCTGCGTCCCAAAACCGAACTGAACGGCTTCGTAGCCGTCGCGCTCTTTCGTACGCACCTCGGTCACCGTGATTGGGCCCGCGGAAAGAAGCGTCGCAGCGATACACTTCCCGTCTTCCGAGAAGTATTGCGTCATCTCTTGTTTTGTTGCTAATAGGAATTTCATGTCCGTAATTTAAGTAGGAATGTCATGGGAATAAACGAAAGAAAGAATAGTACTTTGCTCCGTAATAACCGAAGCCCCCGCTTTCCTTCCGGAAAACGGTAAGACATTCGATCAAATTTGCAGAGAAAATGTTCAGCACCCTGAAGAAGATGTTGAAATTTGAGATGCGAGACGAGGCATCGAGCTGCGAACCACCCGAGCCGTATTCATATACGGTGAGCGGGGTTTATAGCGAAGATAACAAAGTCTCGCGCTCAAATTACATCATCTTCACGTCGATATTGACGCCTGAAGGAAGTGTAAGGTTAGTCAGCGCCTCGATCACCTTTGGTGTCGGGTTCATGATGTCGATCAAGCGCTTGTGGACGCGCATCTCGAACTGCTCACGAGCATCCTTATAGATGAACGCTGAACGATTGACCGTGTACTTCGTGATCTGAGTCGGAAGAGGGATCGGCCCGACAAGCTTTGCATCATAGCGCAATGCCGTATCCATGATCTGACGCACCGATGCGTCGAGGATCTTGTACTCATATGCGCGTACGCGGATGCGCAGCTTCGAGACTACCTCTTTCGTCTTTGCACTTGCGGCTTTCTTTGTGTGTTCCGTTCCTGTAGTCATGACATTCTATGGTTGAGTAACAATGGGGTGATGGTGCCTTATGCAACGATCTTGGTAATAACACCAGCACCGACGGTCCTGCCACCCTCGCGGATAGCAAAGTGCATTTGTGCCTCAAGCGCGACAGGCGCGATGAGCTTCACCTTGAAGGTCACCGTGTCTCCCGGCATGACCATTTCGACACCCTCTGCGAGCGTCACCTCTCCGGTCACGTCAGTAGTACGGATATAGAATTGTGGCTTATAGCCTGAGAAGAACGGTGTGTGTCGTCCACCCTCCTCCTTGGAAAGGATATAGACTTCTGACTCAAAGTCAGTGTGTGGGGTAACAGTACCGGTTGCGGCCAAAACCTGTCCGCGGGTAACATCTTCTTTCTTGATGCCGCGAATAAGGATGCCGGCGTTGTCTCCAGCCTGTCCTTCTGAGAGGGACTTGTTGAACATTTCGATACCGGTGATGGTCGACTTTGCGGTCTTTGCGAGACCAACGATCTCGACCTCCTGCCCAACCTTACAAACACCGCGCTCGATACGGCCGGTAACGACCGTGCCACGTCCTTCGATAGAAAAGACGTCTTCAACGGGCATAAGGAATGGCTTGTCGAGTTCACGAACGGGAACCGGGATGTACTCATCGAGTGCCTTTGCAAGATCAAGGATCTTCACAGCCCAAGGATCATCAATGGTCTTTGACTCAAGAGCCTTCAATGCTGAACCACGGATAACGGGGCAGTTTGCACCGTCAAATCCCTGCTTGGTGAGCAATTCACGAACCTCTTCCTCAACGAGCTCAACCAAGTCCTGGTCATCAACCATGTCTACTTTATTCAAGAAGACGATGATCTTTGGCACACCAACCTGCTTTGCAAGAAGGACATGCTCGCGGGTCTGAGGCATAACGCCGTCGGTTGCCGCAACCACGATGATCGCACCGTCCATCTGAGCGGCACCGGTGATCATGTTCTTAATATAGTCTGCATGGCCCGGCGCATCGATATGTGCGTAGTGGCGAGTTGCAGTCGAGTACTCATTGTGCGAAAGGGCGATGGTGATACCGCGCTCGCGCTCCTCAGGAGCAGAGTCGATCTCGTTGACTCCCTTCATCTTCACTTCGAATCCACCCATGTGCAGCACGTGTAATATCGCAGCGGTGAGTGTGGTTTTTCCGTGGTCAACGTGACCAATGGTACCGACGTTCACATGCGGTTTCGAACGATCAAAATCTGCCATAAAGCTTTTTTGATTAGTTAAATAATTCAGCGTTGGAAACATCGGATAATACCGAAATGACCAATACTGTAAAAACAAGAGGTTATACGAGATGGTCGTATAACTTTATTCCACGTGCACTGCTCGTTTTCCTCCTTGTTTTAAGCCATACTTTCGACTGAATGGCTCAAACCTAAAAACTCACATGAAGCAACGTCTGCACAGGATACCAGATGTGGGCTGAGAGTCAATCTCTCTTAGCGATCCGCCTTATTCACTGCTTATCCACAGCTTTTTCCACATTTGTACGTTAAGCGGATATTAAATGATGGGGCACCCAATTATCCGAAGTTCATATCGAGAGAGAACTGCGCATGAAAAGTGAGGCGCCGTCCCGCGATATGCTAAGAGGTAGCCCGTTTCTTCCTTTTTTGAAACCACCACCAGCCATAAAGAATGGCAAGTACGGTAAGATTCGGGATGAATACCTCCAACGTACCCCAGCTATGTCCATTAAAATAGTACCCTGATATTGGCCAGAGGAATGGTGTCGGGAAAAAATGGAGATTGTGGGTGAAAATGTCCAGTACAACGTGAAAACCCCACGCCAGCATTTCCCAGACGGGTTTCTTTTTTATAAACCAAACAATGAGGAATACGAGCGCAAAAATAACAAGGCTATGGGTAATACCATAGAGCAAATTCACATAATCGGGTATCTGCGAAACGTCAGGGTGATCCGAAGACCAGTCCGGACCGGAAGCAAGCTGCAGCCAAATACTCGCGGTAAAAATGCCAAAAGAGAACAAATCCGGAGCGATACCAAAAAAACACGAAGTCCAAAAACTTTTACGGCTCCTTCTGCCGACAAGCACACCGCCATAGAGACCATGTGAAATGATATCCATAGTGCTATTGTACGTCATCGTGTGTGAAAATAAAAAACCGAGCAATGCTCGGTGTTGAAACACAAAAAGGTACGGGGAATGCTCATGACTCCGGAAAAGTCTTTAGCTCATCGGGCAGGATGTATACGTAAAAAGTCGATCGGTAAGCGGAGATGATCTTTGACGACCGCAGCACATCGCTCCGTTTCCAGTCACAATATCTGCGGGGAAATTTACTGAAAAATCCCTGATGTTGTCGAAGCCACTCCTTAAAAGCGATCGACGTCGCGGAGGACAGCGCGAATTCGGAACCTATCTTGCTTACCAGCCAGATCGAATCTGTCGGCAATTCATCAAATTCACGGACAAACGCGTCACACAGCATGTCCCGACAAGAAGGCAATGCCTCAGTCATACTCGAACTCCTTTATTCAAAAGAACTTACGCGCGGTATTCACAGCGTATGAAAAAACATAACATAAAATCCACAAAGCGCAAAAATGAACCTGAGATACTGGTACGAGGCTAACGATTCGCCATTCCCAGTGTTTCAGCAAGCTCACTCCAGCTCTCTACATGGCAATAGTCAGTTTTTTCGGGAAACAGTCCGCGCGCATCAAATAATATACGGTTCGGGATCGAGATCATCACGTCGAGGATATTTGGTTCATCATCAATGAAGTGGGTGACACCGATCTGCGCCGCGAGTGCATGCTTTTCATCAGCATTCCGTGCGAATAACGTATTCTCGGGAGTGAAGTACGTACCCCACAAACCCCGCTCTTCGAGCAAATGCGCAGCATGCATGGGATTCTTCTGAAGCGAAACGAGGAAATATGGGATCCCTTGTTCGCGGAGTTTTGCCAATGTCGCGAAAGCTCCCGCCATCAAAGGAGCCTCGAGCGCGAGCGCAGTTGAATCATAAAGCTGGGATTTGATCACGCGATAGAGTTCAGGAGTAAAATGCGTACCCATGTGCTCGGCGTGAGTATCTTTTGGACTTAATTCAATACCGTAGCGCGAAGCGATCAGCATTTTATTTTGCGTGTGGTCGATGATGACCCCGTCGAGATCAAACCCAAGGACTATTCCTTCTTCGTGCATAATGGTCATAAGAGGTTCCTCATCTTCATCGTATCAGACCCCCGCAGCCTTCAAAGCGACTTATGCACCTTCCGCGTTTTGTCCTATTCCTCAAAAACGATCTGACGGAGCATTTTCCAATCAAATACACGCTCAAACTCATCTTCATCATTGAATTGGCGAAGTGAATCAAAGAGAAATCTCCTTTTCACGTCCGGTATGGCGCGCAACACCTTACGCTCATCATCAAAGAAATGAGTGACGCCCTCTCGTACGCTTGCGACATTCTTTTCTTCCGGTGTGCCGACAAAAAAAGCATTTGCTTCGGTAAAAAAGTCGCCCCACAATTTGCGCTCCTTAAGAAGTCTGATGGCATTTTCGGGTTCCCTGCGGCGGGATATCAGCACGAAGGGGATGCCACGATCTTTCATCTCGTGCAAAACATCGAATGCACCGAGCATGAGCGGTGCCGAAAGCGCAAAATCCGAATTACCATAAAGCATATTCTGGAAGGCAAGATACTCCTCGCGGGGGAATTTGCCGGGCAGGAGTTCCGAGTGCGTCTCCTCGGGACGCAGTGTTACGGCATAACGCTTTGCAAGCATGATCTTATTCGGAGCATGGTTGATGATCACCCCATCCATGTCAAAGCCCACAATACGGGGCCCTGTTTGTATAGTATTATTTTTGAGCATCATTCAGGTATAGTAAAACACAGCTTGGTACTTTTTCAAAAGAAAGAGAGTATTTCATGTCAAAAACCATCGACATTGCCCGCCTCGAACTCATGGCGGACATGCTGCACGGATACCTGCGAACGGACGTGCGTTACGGAGGTACATTCTTGCCACGCCCATTCCTTATCGAATTCACCGGTTCTCCGGATTCGGGAAAAACGACCTGCATCAAGGAACTTTATAAATTCTTGAAACGCAGAGGATTGCGCGTGCACATTCCGCAAGAAGGCGCCGAAGTAATCGGACATATTCCGCGTACGACTCCGGAATACAACATCCGCACCGCACTCTATGCGCTCGAGATGGTCATCGACTACACACATGGTCATGCTTACGATGTGGTGATCTTTGATCGTTCGATCTTTGACCCGTACGCGTGGATGATGTACTGGCAAGACAAGGGACTGCTCTCCGGTGAAGAGCGTGAACTCATCCAGCAATTCTTCCTGCTGCGTTTTTGGGTAGACCGTATCATCGCCTCCTATGTCGTGGTATGTGAACCTGAAGAAGCAATGCGCCGCGGACAACGTATCGCACTCTCGGACAAGCTCGGTGAGACATCGAACCCCGCGTCGATCCGCAAACTCGTGGACCGCTATCGGACGATGCATGAAGAACTTTCGCCGAAATATCCGCAGATCCAACTCATCGATACGACCACAATGACTGAATCGGAGATGGTAAACCATATCGCAACGGACACGCTCGAGCGACTTGTTGCCGAAGCGCGAAAAATGCGCCAGCACACTGAATGAAGACAAAACGAACCCTCGGGTTCGTTTTTTTATTGCCGATGTAGAGCGATTTCATCGAGCGACCAATTCTTCTTGGTGGTACTCCACCTTAGAAGAATGGAAGTACTCTCGTGGTGCGATTAAAAAAGTGTACACATGTATATCTACATCAAGAATATTATCTTAACCTATGCTATAGCATAGGTTAAGATAATATTCTGAACATAAAAAAATGAAGTACTCTCCGTGGTGCCGAGGAGAGCTAAAAAAGGTTTAATACCCTGCGGCACAGCCCTAGACTCGCGCGAGGCTTTGCGAGCCCATCGCGAGCCCAGGGCTTGCCCTGGGGTTTAATACCTTTTACTGAACAATAAACTATCGAAGCACAACCATATCATCACCTGACGTTGTCCTTAGATTTCCCCGCAAGAGTTCGTCTCCCGTGACGGCAGAGTGTGTTACACATCAAGAGCTATGCACTGTTAGCATGACGCAATTCTGCTTCAACCGTTGCCAGATCTTGCTCAAGGGAGATGAGGTCATGGCGTAGTTGTATTTGCGCATGTTCGTTCTTTTTGATCTTATCCTCCTTCAAAAGAAATCCCTGCTTAAAACGAGAGAGCTGAAGCTCTTTCTCATGCGCAAGCGTAAATCCTGAGTTTGCACTAAAATGCTCGAGTTCATACCGTCGCCGTAACTCCTCTCTTCCCTTTCTCAACTCCTGACCTTCACCGCCCAGCTTTGCTATCTCACTTTCCTTCTCGGCAATCTCAACGTTCAGCCGCCCTATCTCTCTGCCGAGCTTAACAACCTCATCTCCTGTTTTATAGATCACCATATCCCTATTGCGCATCTCACCCTGATCCACCCTTGATGTATTCTCTTCTTGGTGCTCACTCGTTTCGATAAGACGGAGCTCGCCCTCTGTGCGCGACAGTTCCTGCTCAATATGCCGCAGGTCGGACTCCAGTCGGGAAACCTCCCGCTGGTTATCTAGAGCTGAGTGTAAGCGGTCAACAGGCGCACTCTTCTTGTGAAAGATCTCCATCTTTTTCCGTTCATGATCTTGTTTTATGCGCCGTATCGCGGTTTCCTTCTCGCGTGCTTTTTCGGCCTTGACCCTGATGCCTGCAAGTTCGAGCTCGATCTTTCGCCTGAGGTCCTCCTTTGATTTCGCAAGTGAACTATTTTCAGTTTTTATCTCAGCTATTCGTTGCTCTCGCTCGGCGATCGCTTGCTTCAATTTATCGATATCTCGCTCGAGCCTCGCGATGCCATCGCTCCGCCTTTTCAGTTCCGTATCTTTATCGTTCATGCCAACCTGCTCTCCTTTTGACGTGCTCTCTTGCTTATTGGCATCAAGCTTGACCTGGTACAACTCTCCCTCAACACGGCGCACGTCTTGCTCAATATGGTGCATTTCGGTTTGCAATTGCGCGCTCTCGCGCCCCAATTGACCCATCTTATCGCGAGCAGCACCTATCTCAGACTTTTTGATGCGAACCTGATTCAATAGATGCGCAATGAGTAGCAGATGCTTCTCATTATTTGCGGAACTCTCTGTCGCCGCAGGATCGATAGGATTCGCCACGGGTAACACAACAGAGGAGACCATTGGTGCTGGTGATGAAATTATTTTTGGTTCCACGCTGGCCGAAGGAGCTACACTATCGGGAAGACCGCCTAGACTCCCGGATGCGGCTGAGGATTGGTTGGCTTCATCTTCGGGCATGACCAAATTATATCATGCAACAAAAAGAAGAACGCCATTACATGCGAACGAGTTGATGCTGAAGTTGTGACAACGCACGCTCTTCTTCATTCAAATGCTCCTTCATTCCGCTCAACACCTTTTCAAGCTCCAATTTTTCACTCTGCAATTGCTTGATGTGTATTTCAGCGTGTTCTACCGAAAATTCTTGATCAGCATCCTTAGCGTCAACATCTTTTGAGAGTATGGGGATCGGGACAGATCGTGTTGCTCCATCTCCCGTAGCGATAGATTCACCTCCTCCAAGACGGTACGCTTTCTTTTTTTCATAATCGATACGGTCTTCCTCAATAGTGATCTTGAGTTGGAGCGCGTGCAGCTCGGTTTCTTTATTGCGTAATTTTTGACGGAGTTCACCCGCGGCAAGTGCGCGCTGTTGCATGTCAAGACGCATCGCATTGTGACGATCATCTTCTTTTTTTGCGAGGTCATCATAAAAAGCACGGGATGCTTTCCCCTGCACGACCTCGGCCTCTTCGCGTCGCACTGTTTCTGCATCAAGCCCTATTTCACCCTCGTCTTCGTCGTCATCATCTTCATCATCGTACATGGATATAGTATAGCAAAAATAAAAGCGACCATTAAATAATGATCGCTTTTATTTATCTACGAGAAATATATTTATTTCCCTCGTGCTTCAATCACTGCCGCTGCGACATTCGAAGGGACGGCGACGTATTCTGCCGGTGTCATCGTGAATGTTCCGCGACCCTCGGTCATCGAACGAAGTGTCGTCGCATAACCAAACATTTCTGCGAGCGGGATCATTGCGGTGGCAACCTTCAGCATGCCACGGTCTTCCATAGAATTGACCTGTCCACGGCGTGAGGCCACCGAACCGGTGACGTCTCCCATGAACTTGTCGGGGAAGACGATCTCAACAGCCATGACCGGCTCGAGCAATGTCGGACGCGCCTTCTTTGCGGCATCCTGAAGCGCCATTGACCCTGCGATCTTAAATGCGATCTCTGAAGAGTCAACTTCGTGAAAGGAACCGTCATAGAGTTCAACGGACACATTCACCAGTGAATAGCCGGCAACGACACCGCGCTCCATTCCCTCCTTGAGTCCTTTCTCGATCGGAGAAATATATTCCTGAGGAATGATACCTCCCTTGATGGAATTGATGAACTCAAACCCGGGTGAACGCTTCGTGTTCTTCGGTAGATCTTCTTCCTTCACCGTGAGATCCATCGGCTTGATCTTGATCTTCACGTGACCGTATTGGCCACGACCACCGGACTGCTTGATGTACTTGCACTCCGCCTCTGCAGTTCCCTGAATGGTCTCTCGGTACGCGACCTGAGGCTTTCCGGTGTTTGCTTCAACGCTGAACTCACGTTTCATACGATCGACGATGATATCGAGATGGAGCTCACCCATTCCCCAAATGATGGTCTCTCCGGTCTCCGTGTCACTCGTGACGCGGAACGTCGGGTCTTCGGCAGAAAGGCGGCCAAGCGCGATACCCATCTTCTCCTGATCCTGCTTCGTCTTCGGCTCGATTCGCATCGAGATGACCGGCTCGGGAATAATGATACGCTCAAGGATGATCGGGTTCTCTTCGTCACAAAGTGAATCTGACGTAAGTGTATCTTTCAAGCCGACTGCTGCGGCGATCTCGCCGGCAAAGACCTTCTTCACCTCTTCGCGCTCATTGGCATGCATGCGGAGAATACGCGAGATGCGCTCCTTCTTTCCCTTTGTTGCATTGTACACATATGAACCCGACTCAAGTGTTCCGGAATACACACGGAAGAACGCAAGCTGTCCAACATACGGGTCGGTCGCAATCTTGAATGCGAGCGCAGAAAACGGCTCATTGTCGTCGGCGTGACGGAAGATCTCCTCATCCGTCTTTGGGTCATGGCCTTTCGTTGGCGGCATATCCATTGGACTTGGGAGAAAATCGACGACCGCATCAAGCACGAGTTGCACTCCCTTATTCTTGAGTGATGATCCCGTGAAAACAGGAACGATCGTATTGGCAATGACAGCCTTACGCAAGACTCTCTTGAGGTCATCGATCGGAAGCTCTTTACCTTCCAAGTACGCATTCATGAGCTGCTCGTCATTTTCAACGATCGCCTCGATCAACATCCCGCGATATTTTACCGCGTCAGCCTTGTACTCCTCAGGGATATCGTGGAAAACAAGCACGTTTCCCATTTCACCCTCGAAAGTGACGTACTTCATCGTGAGCAGATCAATGACTCCGGCGAACTGGTCCTCTTCACCGACGGGAATCTGCATACGCACCGCACTCTTGGTCAAGCGATCCAAGATACTCAGGAACGACCGCTCAAATGATGCTCCGGTACGGTCGAGTTTGTTGATGAAGCAAATGCGGGGAACCTTTCCTTCATCGGCATAGCGCCAGTTTGTCTCCGATTGCGGCTCGACACCGGCGACACCGTCGAATACCACGACAGCCCCGTCGAGCACGCGAAGGGAACGCTTCACTTCGATCGTGAAGTCGATGTGCCCCGGTGTGTCGATCAGATTGAAGCGACACTTCTTTGATATATCGTCCTTCGGCATGTAGGTCGGACTCCAAAAAGCAGTTGTCGCTGCGGAGGTAATGGTAATACCACGCTCACGCTCCTGCTCCATCCAGTCCATGACGGTATCTCCCTCATGCACTTCGCCGATCTTGTGCGATACGCCGGTATAAAACAAGATGCGTTCCGATGTAGTCGTTTTTCCCGCATCGATATGCGCGATGATACCGAAATTTCGAACCTTTGCCAGTGGATAATCTCTTTCCATAAAAAGTGAATAAAAAACGAATAAATGATCTTCCCCGTAACGCGAACTGCCGCGTAAACAAAAACGCCACAAAGGGCACTTAATGGCGTTACTATATAGAAAACTCCCCTTTTGAGCAACCTGCAAAGAATCTTTACAAGAACAATATCTTATGTATAGTTTTACACAGGAGTTCAAAATCAAAACAAGGAGAGGCAAATGCAATTCCCCATTCCCTACGTACTCCACAAGTACCGTGAGGAACAATACCGAAATGCCGTCAATGTACTCAATAAAATGGGACATCCGTTGGCAAAAGAGCTAAGTGCGGTAGCCTTGGGCCATGCACGCAACGACCAATATCTCACTGCACTTTGCACGCTCACCGGTAAAACAGTCAGCGCCTACGCGCAAGGCAAATTACTCGGAAAACTGAGCAAGTGTCACGTGGGATACAGTACTGCAACGGTATGTTTCACCCTGAACGAACGGAGTGACAACGGGCAGATCATCAAAAGTATTGGGATCACCCCGGAAACGGATCTATTTATGGAGGATGCTCATGTCTGATCAAACACTGCGCTCGAATGACCGAGTCAAATTGCTTTCGAAGCCAACGGGGCAAACATCGCGTACGTTACCGCTCACGGTCGGCAATATCTACATTGTCCGGCACTGTGATGGAAGCAACGTATGCACTTCAACGGACATTCCCGGGCTTGACGGGCACTACTCTCGCGACCGAGTAGAAAAAGTTCCAAGCAAACAAACGTAAAAATACCTCCGACTCATCGGAGGTTTTTTCTTTATATATCAATGTCAAGGTTTAACCTTGACAAAAAAGCGGGAAAATATGGCTAAGAATCACAAATTGCAATGAAAAACGAACCGAGGATCGGTTCGTATTGCTTGCTTGATGGACTATTTTGAGGGGCCTTGCTTGGCCCATGCGAGCGACTGCGCACACAATGACTCAAACGAAGTATGCATCGGGAGAAGCCATGGTGCAAGACGCTCAATGTCATGGAGGAGCACGCGGAGTTGGTGGTTGTATATCCCATCAGAGTAATACGCGATGCGTATGCGCCTATCGACCGATGCCCGCGCAAGCCAATAGCCAAACTCCACTTGGGTGATCGCTCCGTAGACCTTCTCGGGAACAGCATTATTCCCCTGCTTAACGAAACAGAACAAGAGACCGGCAGAAAATGCGGCACTCTCCTGAGTCTCGAACTCCCATTCCCGCTGACGGGCATAGGTATGATGGATCTCTGCGGGAGGAGCAACAACATCAAGCGCACGGACCATCTCCCCTTCTCGCTTCGGGCAATTGATGCGCAAGGAGATCATTTTTTTGTCTTCTCTCGCGAGTCGGGCAAAAATATCAATAACATCCTCGTGATATGGCGGCGCGTTTGTGCAGGGCCCAAGGAGAAAACAATTCTCCGCTCCATTATTCACTGGAATTGATTTCGGGTAGATGACGGTGACACAAGAATTCTTGGACATAACGCACTCCTCCATTAAATTTGAACGATCTTCCGTCACCATAACATAAAACACTACGTCCGCAACGCGATTTAGTAAAATTAAAATTCCCCTTTCGAGGGAATTTTATTTGCTGCATTTTGCAGCCGATACGAAAAATTTTGTTATTCTGGATGCAATTCGCGCGCGGCAAGAATGCGATGTCCGTGCGGACGTACTCCTCATAGTACGTTCGTCGGACTCGCGTTCAAAGTCAAGCGCGAAGGGCGCCAGAATTACAAAATTTTTACCAGGCGAAGTGCGCGAAGGCTTTGTTCGCTTCCGCCATCTTGTGCACATTCTCACGTTTCTTGATAGCTTCACCCTCGTTCTTTGAAGCGGAGATGATCTCATCGGCAAGCTTCTTGGCCATTCCGGCTCCCTTCTTTGAGCGAGCGGCATCGATGATCCAGCGCAGCGCGAGGAAGATGCGGCGCTCGGGTCGGACCTCACGGGGAACCTGATAATTGGCGCCACCGACGCGGCGTGAACGAATTTCCATGATCGGTCCGGCGTTGCGCAGTGCTTCCTTGTAGACTTCGATAGGGTCCTCTACTTTTAGCTGAGTTTTGATGAGCTCAAGTGCATCATAAACGACCGTCGTTGCGATGGTCTTTTTTCCTTCCCACATCACGTAGTTGATGAGTGTCGAAACTTCTACTGAATGATACTTTGCATCCGGCTTTCGGATATTACGATTCTTTACTGGTCCGCGCATATTGTTTTATTTGTTCGACTGGTCTTTCCCGCAAGTCGTCGGTACTCCAGTGCGATATTAGTTTCTGTAAAGACTTGAATACTACTACTTCTTCACCTCTGCACGCTTTGCACCGTACAACGAGCGGCCCTGCTGGCGCTTGTCCACACCGGTAGCATCGAGTCGTCCGCGAACGATATGATAGCGAAGACCAAGGTCCTTCACGCGGCCGCCGCGCACGATGACCACTGAGTGCTCCTGGAGCTTGTGTCCGATTCCCGGGATGTAGGCAGTGACCTCCATGCCATTCGTGAGGCGTACACGTGCGATCTTTCGGATAGCGGAGTTCGGCTTGCGGGGAGTCATGGTCGTCACCTTCGTACAAACACCACGCTTAAACGGGGAATTGTAAAAGATCGGTCGATTCTGGATCGAGTTGAAACCGCGACCCATCGCAATCGCCTTCGATTTTTGGGCGACCTGCTTTCTGCTGCTTTTTACGAGTTGGTTGATCGTTGGCATAACTTAAATATTCGATAAATGAAATTTGTGATCCTGATCGCACGCGCTTATGGAGTACGGCTAGGTAGCGGTAATCTACTATAAGAGGTGGAAAAGTGCAACCTTTCGTGAGGAGGTCGAGCATTTAAGCGCCCGAATTCGATCAAAGACCGACGAATAGTGAGTAAATCAGATCAATAAGCTGCAAAAATGGCCCCCAAAGGAAAAATGCAAAAATGACGAGCAGTAGGAGCGAATAGCGCTGTAAGTAGTCGCCGATATAGCGCCGGCGCAGTGGTAGTGCATTCAAGACCACTTTTGAACCATCAAACGGCGGGATCGGAACGAGATTGAACACCGCGAGAAGGATATTGATATACACAATAAGATGCATGATGGTTATCATTGATCCGGAAAAGAGGTCGCCTCCGAAGCGGATAAACAGTCCAAAAATAAAGGCGATAGCGAGGTTCGTGAGCGGCCCGGCGAGTGCGACCTTGGAATCCCCCCATTTTTGATCACGGAGATTGTATGGATTATAGGGTACCGGCTTCGCCCATCCAAAAACGAAATGGGGTGGAATCAAGAGTGTGATGAGCGGAACCAAGATTGACCCTATCGGGTCGATATGCCGCAGTGGGTTCATGGTTAGTCGACCCGCCAGCCGTGCGGTTGGATCTCCGAGGTATTGAGCCATATAGCCGTGAGACACTTCGTGCGCAACGACGGAAAAAATAAGGATCGCTATAGAAAAAATAGTCTGGATGAGGTCGACGTCTTGCATGTGATTAGCTCCCATGATAGCATGGCGGTCACCAAACTCTAAGCACGAAAGTAATGTGCGGGGAGGGAAAAACCATATGGCATCATCAAATGTATGTAAACTTTGCGACAAGGGCTCCAAAATGGCAGGGGGCTATTCGAACCGTATCCGTGCGACCAAGTTCAACCCAAGCGGTGACCGCCGTAAATATCCGAATCTGCAATGGGTCGCGCTCGCGAAGACCGCATCTGGACTTTCAGGGGGACGCATCAAGATCTGCACGCGCTGCATGAAGGCAAGCAAACATCTTGAATTAAAGGCCAAGTAGACAAAAGTAGAAAAACATCCTCACGGATGTTTTTTGTTGCAAAAACCTAAAACAATAGGAATCGTTCGGTTAAAGAAAAACGCCTCCCGAAGGAGGCGTGTGTGTAACGTAAATTACGATTGTGCAAACAATGCTTCACGCACTTGATCTTCTTCGCGCAGCACCTGCGACCATGTGCGACCCTGACTATCGAGCATCTCAGCGTCGGAAACCTCGGCTGATTGCTCGACGCAGAGACTGACCTCGTTGTCGATGACGCTGACATAGGACCCCGGAACGACCGGAAGAGGGGCATCGCCCACGCGATCGCCGTTAGCATCTTTTTGCCAGCGAACCTGCGGCTTTGTCATGTCATTTCCGACAAAGAGCGGGTTTCGCGCCTCCATATTGACGGAGATGCCATACGCACCGTCCATCACTGTGCCATCTTCCTGAAAATACAGATTTCTGAAGCCCCGCACGCGCCACAGAGCGAGTTCGAGGAATTCTTGAAGATCACGAACAATGTTCGCCATATTTTGTAGGAAGTCCGATGAATGTTTGGCAAGTTCATTCCGATAGAATGAATACCGCACCATCGCATAAGCCGGGGCACCGGCCTTGTTGGAAGAACGCTCCTGAGCGATCGCCTCAACAAGCGTGAAACCGGCAGCAATAAGGTCATCGACGACATAAATCAAACTGACATCGTTGACACCACGACCCGATGCATCGTTTTCCGGGATCAAGAATTGTTCTCCAGGAACAGCGGCTGCCTTGCGCAGGCTACGCTCAGCGAAACATTCGGGCTTGATCCACGTCACCCAGCGGGGGACCTGATTTCCATGTGACATTGAAAACTGCAGAGTGACCTTGCGGACACTCGCATTGAGAGAACCGAGAGTTTGGGCCATGATGGCACCTCCATAAGTAAATTAAAGAACAAACAAACGCGGATATATTATATCACAGTTTAATAAATAGCACAACCCCATTCTCTCCATCTCACCGATTTGCGCGGGCGACGCCCCTAGCACACAAGAGAACGTTGAAAAATATACCTATATTTTATACATAGGGTGGCCCTATGTATTTTTTAAGCTAGTCTCTGGACACGGTTTCGCCATCGCTTTCGTATGAAACGGTTCCTTCTTTAAAGGTAGTAAGATACGGGATACTTATTTTTTCAAGCAGCTCCAGTACCTCTTTATGCGGATGCCCATAGCGATTGTTCAGACCGGCGGAAATGATGACTGTTTCAGGGTCAATGGCTGCGAGCCAATACGGACTTGTTGAGGTCCGTGACCCATGATGCCCGAGCTTGAGCACTTGCGCATGCAATCGTTCGCCAAATGCTCTTGCGATCTGCTCTTCTTCTTTCTGCGGGAGATCGCCGGAAAGGAGAAAGGCCGTTGCACCATAATGCAGAAGCATCACGACAGAAGCGCTGTTGGTATCGGCGCCGGGGAGATCGGCATCGGGATAAAGAATATCGAGAACGACACCATCGCCGAGTTCAATCTGCATCCCCCTCTTCGCAACGAAGTGAGCGCTACGCTCATTCTCAATCGCCTTCTCCGTTGCATCGTAGACACCCGTTGCTGAAGAAACATGAGGTTCAATGACTGCTCCGACCCGATAACGTTTGAATATTTCAGGAAAACCGCCGATATGATCCGCGTCGGGATGTGATAACACCACGACATCAATGGAACGATCCAAAAATGACATCTCGCGTGACAAAGCGCGAAGTGCTGCACCGGATGGAGGGCCGGCATCGTAGAGCAACTGATTTCCGTTCGGAGCTTCTATGAGCACGGCATCGCCCTGCCCGACATCAAGAAAAGAAACGCGTAGGACCGGGTGTTCGCGCACAAAAAGACCGCATATCAAGACAATATCAAGAAGTACGAGCAATAATATGATCAGCAGGAATGGGTGACGCCGCACCCAAAAAAGAAATGACCCTTGTGCCATTTGATGAGACTACGTCAGGAGAAGGATGTCGTAAAGAATTGGCTTCACTTCACAAAATCGCTGATGCGTGTTATGGTTCCAGCGTCAGTTCTTTCAACTATTCTCTATAAGGAGTTTTCATGCCCAAAACAAAGGCGATCACGATCCTCACCTCGCCGAGAATGGCCTATGTCGCCGAACCAATACATCAGTCATTGAAGGCGCGAGGGGTTGATTGCGGAAAATTGCTCACTGTTCGCTATGACGAGTTCGCAGACGGCGAATTCAAGGCATTCATCCCCGAGTCGATACGCAACACGCACGTCTACTTCATTCACTCATTTTATCCGGATATCAATAAGGGTATCTGGGAGCTGCTTCAGGTGAACGATGCGCTTCGGCGTGCTGATGCCGACTCGGTCAGCAACGTGCTTCCATACTTTGCCAATGCCCGCCAAGACCGCAAGAAACCGCGCGAACCAATCACCGCGGCGCTTCTCGCGAACCTGCTTGCCTTTCAGGGAGTGCGAAGATTATTCGCACTTGACCTGCATGCGGACCAGATACAGGGATTCTTTCCGGGACCGTTTGACAACCTCTTCGGCGAAAAGATATTTCTCCCGTATTTCCTCGCAAAGCACCCGGAAGCAAAAGACATCGTTGCGATCGCCGCTGATGTCGGAGGAGGTAAGCGCGTCCGTGCCTTTGCGCGGAACGCTGCGGAGGCGATCGGACTTCCTGAACCGATACCGTTCGGCATCATCGACAAAGATCGCGTCTCAGCCAACGAAGTTGAGGGAATGGCATATGGAACCGGTCCGAGTGTCGAAGGAAAACATGTTTGGATAAGTGAAGACATGATCGATACGGGTGGTACCGCACTCAAGGCCGGAAAAATGTTGTTCGATAAAGGTGCGGCAACGGTAACACTGATGGCGACACATCCGATCTTCAGTGCAAAACTCGATAAGGTGACAGGAATATCCGCCGCCGAGGATAAGTTCGCGCAAAGTGGTATGAAAGTGATCGTTACGGAAACACTTCCGAGAGATCCTCTGTACTACGAGCGCAACAAGACTTGGCTGACGCATCTACCCATCGACATGCTGTTCGCGGATGCGATCCATCAATCGACACTCGTGAGGGGCAGCGTGAGTGGGGTCTCAAAAGCAAGAAAGACAAAATAGAAGACGGTCTTTTAACCGACACTTCAGTCCGCACAATGTGCGGACTTTTTTATCTTGTGGAAAACTCTGTGTATAATCTGTGTATAAGATCAGGACTGAGGGAGCTATGGGCAGCTATCCACAACTGACTCCAACTCACGAAGAATTCGTCGTAGGGTCTTGAGACACAATATCACTGCTGTTTGCACCGGCTCGATAAAACGGCTATTGTCCTAGCAGTGGTTCATTCATAGTAGCGCTCATCTCTGCCCCGCGGAGGTGCACCAACAGGAGGTACTCGTACCATGAGCAGTAAACAAAAGACGTTGTATATCATCCGTCATGGAGAAACAGGTTCAAACGTGGACGGACGATTCCAGCACAACACGGAACCACTGACGAAGCGCGGTGAAGCACAAGCGGAAGCACTTGCGGCAAGACTCGCACGTGAACACATGCGCTATCCGATCACAAAACTCATCACCAGCACCGATGACCGTGCGGTGCAAACTGCCGGAGCGATCGGAGGTGCGATCGGTCTCGCGCCGACCCACTCGCCTCTCTTCGTCGAACGGCGACACCCAAGCGTGATCCGGGGGAAACTGACAACTGACCCCGGTGCGTCCATTATTCACATGGAGGGACGTGATCATTTTCATGATCCGGACTTTATCTACGGAGACGGCGAAACGTTCTCAATGATGAAAGCGCGAGCACTCGCAGGGATCACCTATCTCCTCGCGCTTCCTGATGAACACATCGCGCTTGTCACACATGGGGTATTCGCGACGTTCTTTGTTGCGGCAACACAGCGCGGGGAGAGCCTCACATCGCACGATCTCAACGCGTATCAATTCCGTTTCGATAACACCGGGTTTTCCATCCTTACACACAAGGTGCGGACCAATTTTTCCGAAACAGGAGAAGGATGGGTCATTCTTAGATTAAACGACACCGCGCATCTTACGTAATGTACCAAACACACACGCACTACCTGTGCGTGTTTTTTTATAAAAAAAACCGGTACGAGTACCGGTTTTATATTATTCCGCACGCATCATGGCACGAGCATTAACCATGGAGGAGAGCGCATCCATGAAGCGCGACACGCCTTGAATCGATTTCTTCGTGGCGCCTGACAATTCGGCAAGCACGCTAAGCTTCATGTCGTACTGAATAAATTCAACGCTCTTGAATTCCGGATGTTTTTTTGCAATATCGGCAGCAATTCTTTCCTCAAGCTGGTCTTCGTCCTCGACGCGATCAGCCATCTTCCGTGCAACTGCATCCTCTGCTGCAAACGTTCCACCATTTGAGCGACCGGTATTCGAGCGTGACTCCTTGATCAATGTAGAGAGAGGAATATCACGTGAATCAGACATCGCACCAAGAAATCCCTTAAATGCCACGTCAATACTCCGGGCAAATCCCGCACGGCATGCAGGAGTCAATTCAACCCACTGTCCGATACAAGACTTGAGCGGGCCTGTCGCGATCTTGACCTCTCCTACATCAAATACTTTACCGATCGATGCAGTGTTGAACCACGACATAATGACGCCGACACTTCCGATATTTGCATCAGGATCAACGACAATCTCATTCGCACCCAGCGCAAGATAGTACCCACCGGAATACGCATAGTGCGAAATAAAAGCGATGACCGGAATTTTTGTCCGCTCACGAAATTTCTTGATCATGCGATACCCATGAGCGCTCGCGACTGCATCACCCCCATATGAGGTGATATTCAAAATGATCGCAGAAATATTCTCTTGCTTCTCCGCAAGCTTGAGCGCATTTTCCACATACCACTCGGTGTTTTCAAGACCCGGAGCACCGTGCCTGTCTCCGTCGATACTTCCGCTGATTGGGATAAAGGCGACATGAGCAATCCCTCCCTTACCAGTAAGCGCAATCGTACGGATCGGATCTGAGATCACTTGAACCGGCTCTGATGAATCTTGTCCAAACCAACCCCAAAAAATAAGCGGGGCAAGAGTACACATAAAAAGAAATGTGCCCCACTTCCAAATTGTGGAACGACGTTTTTCGCGCCTGAGCGCAAGCTCTCTTCGGTCAGCCCTCGCGACAAGCATCTCAACAACCTCAACTACAATGGCTTGCGTAAGTGGCTTATTGAGTGCCTCCGATTCTTCTGCGGACATTGGGCATTCGTCCCTTTTTTGCAAATCCTTTGGTCGATTAAGTGGCAATTTCATTACAGTACACCCCCCATCAAAGATCATCCTCTACTGAGACTACCGCGGGTCTGATGGCGATGCACTGTTGACACTCAACGAAAACGCTGCTGGACAATACTGTTTCAGGTAACAGTTCATTGTTACTTATTCAATTGACCGCAATAGGCACTTCTATGGTCTTAAACATCAAAATAACAAAATATCATTGACAGAATACGCTCACTCGCTAGTCTGATAATAGAGTTCATTTCACACGAGGAGAACAATGATGATTGCTCGTACCGCACTTCTCTTGCTCACCGCCGCATTTAGCGGTCTTTCCGGATGTAACGACAACGGCGTCGGAACATCAATGGTAAAAACAAATGCGATCATGCTTGCTGACATGCAGCGACACAAGGTCATTGTCCAGACTCGTGCCGCAAGTTACAGTGTCTTTCCGGATACCGACGACGTCGAGAAACTTCGGGATGCCACATTTCTTGATGCCATGCATGCTGAAACCGCTAATGGCTCCGCATTTGCCGTGCGCGCAGACGGCCTCATACTGACGAACGTGCACGTCGTCGAAGGCACAAATTTCTGCACAGGCAACAGCAACGAAGAACCCAAAAGTCAGGAAGCCGTGGATAAAGAAGTCGGACGCCAAAAAGAAGCAGCGCTTCGGGAAGAAGGCAAAAAAGACACATTCTGTCTCTTGGTCAATCAATCGTTCACAAAAGTCTTCAGAGCAAAGCTAGTCAAGCTGGACAAAGAAAACGATATCGCGGTCATGTGCGTCGAGCACCCCGGCGGATCGCTCCCCCATTTGAAGATCGCTGCACCGGGAAGCTACCGCGAGGGAGCAGAGGTGCTCACGATTGGCTCGCCGCTTGGCAACATGAATTTCATGACTCCGGGCTTCATCAGCAATCTCGACTTTGTTCCACAAGACAAAGAAACGGGCAAAAAGGGGGCACCGAAGATCCAGTTCACCGCGCCGATCCTTCCAGGAAACTCCGGCGGACCGCTCGTGTCGGTCGCAACCGGTGCTGTTGTCGGGCAAGTTGTGGCGATCATCATGATGAGAGGCGTTCCGACGCAAATGTCTTACGCCAATCCCTCAGAGTATTTGCAGCAAAATTCCCAAAGCGTTCCTGCTTGCGGAAAAAAATGATCAACGATGATCAGTATATAAAAAAAAATCACCCCCGAATATTCGGGGGTGTCTTGTTCTGCCGTACTATTATCGTTCCGGCATCGCGATCGGACCTTCATAGAGTGGTCCGTAATTCTTCTCCGGCATGGGAGGAACGGGGTCAGGATAGAACGTGAAACCGTCTCCACCATCTTGCTCTTGTCCGGAACTTCCGGGCTGTTGCATTCTGGGTTTCCCTTTCTTGCCATTCTTTTTCTTTCCCTTACCGTTGCCACCGCCTTCTTCGTCATCATTCTGACATGATGCAGAGCCGTAGATGATCGAACCGGCGCCATTCAACTTTGCGACACGCATGCTTTTTTGAAGCGATGACGCGAGTCTCATGTTCCAGAGAACAAAAAGGTACTCGGGTTCTTTTGTGCGAATCTTTTCAGCAAGGATAAAGATGCCGACACGTTCGATGATCTTCACCGGAGTGATTCTCGCGCACCGATAGTGCTCACGAAATTCCTCGGCGCTTATGCTGTCGGGTTTCCCCGGCAACTGCGAAAAGGCGAACCAGAAGACCGGAGCCGCCACGATCGCAAGCAGGACGGCGAACAGACGCATACGGAGTTCTCGCCGAGACCAGATCGCGACGGAAGCCAACGCAAATCCAAGGAGTGCGACGAGCACCGCGTAAAGCGTTATTGTGGTGGTAGTACCCATGCTCGTAGCTCCTGAAAAAAATCATTGACACTTTGCTCGTCGAATTCACCATTTTCTCGAATGACAAATCGTACGACGGTGATCTCTTCACCCAAAACGCGCAACGTTGCCCTTCGCGTAATGATCTGCTTCATTCCGCCGGAGTCACCCGCCTTCGTACTGATGACGACATCCACGGGTACATCACCGGGTGAACCTGGTTCACGGTTAACGAAATAGTGGATATTGATGATGTATTCACCGGCGGGTAGTCCGCGCGTATATGCCATCTCAAAATTACGATCAGTGGAATCGTTTGACCCCCCCAGATCGTCACGCAACAGATTGAATGTCTTCCCTGCACGATTCGAGTACCCGACAGGACGATCATCGTCAGGAGACTTGGTCCAGAGATCGATATCGATATCGACCTTATCCGGCCAATGGATCTCGACCATCATGTCGCCTGCGGATTTCACCGCCTCGTTCTTCGATTCTTCCTTTTTGGGACTATGCGGAAGGACGATGAACAGCAGTGCAAAGACCATGAGCATATTGAAGACAACATCGCCCAAGATCGTCTTTGATGCACGGGAGATCCTTAACTTGAAATCATTCATCTTTTTCTCCCTCGAGAGGAAGCGCGAGCAGTGTTTCAGTGAGCTGCCCCACACCGTCACCGATCAGCATTCTGATGAAGATGAACCACACGGTGAAGCAGATGCCGACCGCCGTCGTGATAAGCGCGATCATAAATCCCGGGAGCGCCAAGGGTCCGCTTTTATCGAGTGCCAATGGGTCAAGTGCGCCGAATGCGGAAATGATACCAACGACCGTGCCGAATAGTCCGAGCATGGGCAATATCTCAAGAAAGTGATCAAGCGACGATGCCTTACGCTCAAGTTTCATCACATATGCACGCACTACACCGCTACGATTTTCTGCGCCTGCATCAATGCTGAGCTTAACGAATTCTTCAGTGCGCGAGTTGCTTCCGGAAAGCAGGTCGAGTACCGCCCTTTTCCCGCCGCTACGAAAACGCTTCGTCGCATCTCTAGCAACATTGAGCTCTTTGGTAAAAGTCCATACTTTGATAGTGCCCATCACGAGTGTGAACACACCAAGCAAGATGATCACGCGAGAGATATACAGCGTGTCGGTTGAGATAACCTTCTGCAGCCAACCCATCTTGTAGCTAAAGAACATGAGCATGATACCTACTGCATGCACAATGAATGTCCGAAGCAAGAGTAAGTATTCCGTATTACCAGATTTCTGAGTAGCCATATCGGTCTCCTTGAAATTGACAAAAAACTATTACTACTTTCATCATAAGGAGCAGCGAGTGACTGACAAGTAGTTTCACACCAGAACATATTAATTATAATATGTAAAGTCCTTGAAAGAACAATCGTGTCTACACTAGGTTATAATGTCCCAATGAACACCGAAGCAATAATCATCGGTTTTAGTTATTTGGGCATCTTCGGACTCATGGTGACGAACGGAGCACTTTCCTTTCCCTCAAGCCAAATTCTCTATATCTTGGTGGGCTATTTTGTGAGTACGGGCTATCTGGGGATCATTCCAGCATCGATCATCGGTGCACTGGGAAACACAGTGGGAAACATATTGCTCTACGAGATCGTCCGCGCACGCGGACTGCACTATGTGGAAAAATTCGGCATGTTTCGAAAAGCGGATATTAAAAGAGTAGAGATCGTGTTCAGGAAAAAAGGTCTTTGGTTCCTTTTTATAGGAAAACTCCTCCCGGCTATTAAGGTGTTTGTCCCTATTCCCGCGGCCCTCGGACGTGTCCATCGCGGAGTATTTGCATCCCTCATGCTCCTCTCTTCATGGATCTGGTCGCTCATGTTCATCAGCATCGGATATTTCTTCGGCAAAAGCACGGAAGTGTGGAAGTCGTACGGGGTCATCCTCGCACTCGTTGCCTTTGTCATTCTTTTTCTTTTTTATCGTTTGCTAAACTCAAAAGAGGTGACTGCGGAATTACTGCTCGATCTACCCGAAGAAAAGAAGCATGTGCACGCCAAAGAAACAACGTAAGCAGCAGATAGACAGCAAGCATGACGCCGGAGGAAAGAGTGAGTGAGACCGAAGCATAGGGAATGCGCACCGCGGATGAGGCCACGGAAAGGATCCACGCCAATAATACATGGGCGGGAATCGCGGCGATGAACCCGATTGATGGAACGATGACCGTGATGACACCGGCGAGGAAGCCGAATAACATCGTAAGCGGAATGATGGGAAGTACCAGCATGTTGACCGGAAGGGCGACGAGGGAAAGCATCCCCGTCTGCGACAGTAGCAACGGCAATACCATAATCTGTGTCGCAAGGGTTGAAAGAAAAATTTCTCGCCAAACAGGGAAGCGCACAAAAAGTCTCGTGCGCGCTTCAAGCACCGGAGTGACAAAGATAAGGCCGAGGGAAGCGAGGAATGAAAGCTGAAAAGAGGGATCGGAAACAAGGATGCTCGGATTTTGCAGGACCATACACACGCCCGCGATAAGGAGTGCGCGACCCATTGTATACGTTCGCCCCGTTGCACGCGCCAAGAGCGCAATGAGTGCCATGGTTGCCGCCCGGAGCACCGTTGCACCGGCGCCGGCCATGAGCGCAAACAATATGATACCAACTCCGCCGACAGACAAGCTTCCATAAAAACCCATAAAACTAGACAGCTTCACCAGCCATTCCGAAACAATGGTCATGTTGTACCCGGAGAGGACTACGACGTGCACAATTCCGGCCCTGCGAAAAACATCTTGCCAAGCATCACCCAGCGACTGCTTCCCCCCAAGGAGCAACCCTCCAAGTAACGCATTGTGCGGCTCCGGAAAAAGCGTGCTTAATACCCCGAGAAACTCATGCTTCATCGTAAAAAGCATTCCGAGTATTGTATTTCCTTCATTACGATCCTCCCGAGTGACGACAGAAAAAGGGACCTGATAATGAACACCTTTTACCGCGAGATATGACGGGTAATCAAAAACGCGACCGTCGTCTTTAACGAATTTTTCAGGTCGCATGAGTTTCCCCTTAATGCGGACCAGGTCGCCATAGCGATACTCGGGATAACGAGCTACGGAAACCTGCAGTCGGCCATATACTAGGGAGGAAGTAGCGGTGAGGTGAAGCGTGCGCATGGAAACGAGAAGATTCGTACTGCCCTCTCGAATGTCAGGTTCATCATCGACCATACCGTTAATCTCAACCACACTTCCGATCGCTGTCTCAACAAGTGGATCGAGGGGCGCCTCTCTCCAAAACACATAGCGCAATATACCGAGTAATGCGAATAAGAGGAGAATGACCACATAGAGAAATTCCTTGCGCCGATAAACAAGCGCGAGCAGCAATAGTGAAACGGAAAGAAGGAGTAAAAAGATAATAAGGGGTCGAGATGCTGAGAACAGCGGTGCGATACCCACTCCGACAAGGAGGGCAATGAGCGGATATTGAAAAAATGCTTTTAATGGCGGCACAAAAAAAATATTACCCAAGTTTAATATTTTCGTTACTTGCGTAATTGTAATTTTGTGATATAATGTAGTTCATCCAGTTCATCAACAAAAGGAGTAATCATCATGACCCAATTCGGTACATGTGGCCACTGTGGATACGAGTGGTATAGCGTAAATAACGGCAAGCAATGCCTCCCAAAAACAGTCCCGACCTGCCCAGAAGGCGGTATTATGGCGGTGTGCAAAGACTGTTTTGATACTCTGCCAACGGGCGAGATCAGCGATATCGTCGTGAATGCATATAATGAGGGCATTCCCGACCAGAGTGAAGACGGTATGCACATGTCCCCAACCGAGCACCTCCTTGTCGCGTCAGCGATCAAAGGTTGGGTTCGCTACCTGAAGGGAGAATCGAGAGAGCAGCCATTTGCGGAGGAACCATTTGACAACTAGAGCGAGGCCCCCCAGGAGCGAAGTATCGCGCTTTCATCGGAAGATGAGAGCGTTTTTTTGTATCTTACTCCCGACTTCCCCTTCACGCGTCCTTCGCATTCCCCCCAAGTGAGGTGACGCTTTGCTACGCCTCCGACAAGTGAAAGGTACGAATATGCTTTTGCACGCGAATGCGCGCGTGCAACCGAGCGTGCTTCTGACTTCTTTTCATCAACCGCAATATTCAAGATGTCGACCGCATAATCTCCAAGCGTTCCCTGGAAAAGCGGTACCTCTTCTTCTTTTGCAAACCCTGTTGCGATCACATCACAACGTTCGTTTCCAACAATACCCGAATGCCCGGGGACATGAACCCACTTTTCAGTTCCAAATTTCTTTCGATCATCGAGAAGGGAGAGTGCAACCTCCCAGAGATCGCGATTCCCCACCTCAGTCTTTGCCATCGTTTTCCACCCCCGCACCTTCCACCCATGCGACCACTCCGTCGCTCCCTTATGTACGTATTTTGAATCAGTAAAGATCGTTACTTCTCCTGATTCCTCAGAAAGTCTCTCGAGCCCTTTGATGAGCGCAAGGAGTTCCATGCTGTTGTTCGTTGTATGTTTTTCATGTCCACCCAACTCGACCACCTGGTTTCCGTCAATGACGAGCACCGCGCCCCACCCGCCCGAGCCGGGATTACCAAGTGAACTTCCGTCGGTAAAGAGGAGATGTGTCCGCTGTGCGCTATTGTCGAGATCGGGTTTCGGTCCTTTCATGTCTACTACTATATCACGAGATATCAACGATCCTGAGCCGCAATTCCGGACGACCACGAAAGTACGATTTCTCGAATGTAGCAACAAGGTCGACTTTCTTTCCATCATGAATATCAGCCGACACAAAACTTTCTGCAGTCATAAAAAATCCTATCGCTTGCGCGGTCTTTCCTGCGTCATCAGCAAGTGTGAGTTTTAAATGGTTTTTTTCTTTGCCGAATAACCCGACGTCACGCACGACAACTTGCCGAAAGAAAAAATGGGGCTTGGGGTTCCCAACGCCGAACGGGGCAAGAAGTGCGATGGCGGTATACGTGCGCTCATTCACTTCTGCGATCGTTAATTCAGCATCGATCACATATGCGTGCTCCGGTTTTTCTTTTTTTGCTATCGTTGCATGTGCCGCGACCAGATGATCTTCAAGCGTGTGAATATGCTCCGGCGTCACTGAAAATCCTCCGGAAAATTCATGCCCACCGCGATCGATAAAGATGCCAGGATCAACGGCGCACATCAATTCAACGAGATTCACCCGACCATCCGAGCGGCATGATCCTTTGAGGTCATGCGATCCGCTCTTTCCCCACACGAATGTCGGACGGTCATATTCCGTCGCGATCTGATTCGCAACGATACCGACAACACCGACGCGCCAGTTCGGATTCCCTATCACGATGACCTCGCGAAGCACCCGCTCCTTCAGGCGATGTTTTGCCTCCTTGACCATGCGCGCAACCTCGCTCTTCCGTTCATCATTCAGATCACCCAAAAACTTTGCACGTTCTTTTGCAAGAATAGCATCGTTGGTCGCCAGTAATTCAAAGGCGCGCAACGGTACATCCATCCGAGAGGCCGCATTGATGCGTGGTCCGATGGTAAATCCGACATCTTCCTCAGTGAGCTGTGCCTGCAGTGTACCCGCATCTTTGAGCAGAGCCTGAAGGCCGGGACGAGGTGATCGACGCAACACTTTCAACCCATAATATGCGAGCATGCGATTTTCCTTACGGAGCGGTACCATGTCAGTGATCGTCGAGAGCCCCGCCATATCGAGCAGCCACTTTTCCCAGCCTTGACCGATATGCGCAAACTTTCCGCGCAAGAGTATTGCCTGTGCTAGCTTGAATGCCACCCCGGCGCCGCACAACATATTGTCAGGGTAGGTATCATCAACTTGCTTCGAATTCAATATCGTATAAGCGGGTGGGAGTATCACCTGAGGAAGATGGTGATCGGTCACGATCACGTCGACACCTAATTCATTCGCGAGTGCAACCTCTTCCACGTCGGTGATGCCGCAATCAACCGTAATGACGAGCGCGATGCCGTCTTTTGCGAACTGCGTAACCGCTTCCTTGTTCAACCCATATCCCTCAAGATGGCGGTGCGGAATATAATTTTGAACAGGTGCGTACCCGATCTTTTTAAAAAGATCATGCAAAAGCACCGAACCGGGAATGCCGTCGCAATCATAATCTCCATAGATCATGATCGTTTCATTATTTGTCATCGCAAGAAAAATGCGGTCGACTGCGCGCTCCATGTTCAGCATGAGGAAGGGATCATTACCGTCCCGTTCATAATCAGGAAAAAGAAATCGTTGTTTTTCCAAGGGGTCAATGATCTGTCGATTTTCTAAAAGCAGATGTGTGAGCGGGTGCAAGCAGGAAAGGTCATTCATAGGAGGCATAGTAACACCATGAAAGCAGAAAACCCAAGTTGACCTACCCGATGAACGTTACACCGTATATACTATAGGTATATTCGCTTACGCATTTACTATGTCACTATTTGGACCGATACGACCGAACGGGATCACAAAAGAAGAGCTGCATTTTATTCGCGGAGAGCTAGCAAATGCTCCCTTCGGGCATTCAGCCGATAAATTAACCTCTTTCGAGGTCGACGAGATCATGGAAGACCTCGACGATGCGATGGATCCCGATACCCCGAATGACATGCGGTACGGTTGGGCCCAGGTGTCGCCCGCAGAAGTTGCCGATATTGAAAAGGACGCAGCAAACAACAAGCGCTTCAAATACAGCTCCGCAAAACTCAAGCATATCCACGATGTACTCGGAAAATATCTTACTATAAACAGAGTAAAATCAGTATTTTAGCATATGGAAACCGATTGCCTTTTTTGCAAGATCGTGAACGGCGAGGTTCCATCGCTAAAGATCTATGAGGATGAGTTTACTTTTGCATTTCTTGACATCCATCCGATCAACCGCGGGCATACGCTTGTCGTACCAAAGGAACATCATCAAAATATCTACACGGTACCTCAGTCGGTATTCCAACATGTCATGGACACTGTACGTATCCTTGCTCCAAAAATAAAACAGGCGGTCGCTGCTGACGGGATCAATATCGGGATCAACAATGAAACTGCCGCGGGGCAACTGGTCTTTCATCTGCACGCGCACATCATTCCTCGATTCAATGATGACGGGCACGCACACTGGCATGGAAATCCGTATCAGACCGGAGAAATTGAGACCATCAAAGATATCATCACGCAGGAATTCAAATGACCGAGCGGTGATAAAAAATCCCCACATTATGTGGGGATGTTCTTTTAATGAGCTTTTGATCGAAAATAACCCAATTCATAAAGCACCTTATCGAAACCATTAAGCATGAGGGTCCTGTCACCCGCATAGCCGACGGCGATGCGCACTGAGCCGAACGGCACCCGTGAAAATGGAAGCGATTTCCACTTTGTCACCGTGCTTTGCACATATGCTTCGGTGGCGCACCATACGTACGTATGCGCACTCCCCAATGAAACCATAGGGGTTGAGAGCGGATATTTTCCGAGCATCGGGTCATCAAGCATCTCGGCGCAGGCAAGATCAACGAAGCGCACACCTTCCTCTACGGAAGGAAAATGGACCGAAAATACACCGCCGTAACATGACTCCCGGTCATCTCCGAAATGTCGATGCTTCATGGGGCACGAAGTCGGATAATGCACCGAAAGTCCGCGTGCACGGAAGCGTTCTGCAAGATACTTCGCCCTCACACCGGCTTCGCGTACCCGATCTTCGATCTGATAGAGCCGCTCGGCCATTTCCTGCGCTACCGGCGGATGGAGCAACGCGCCAATGAGCGACGCTTCGCCGGTTCCCGGGTGTGCAATACTCTGCAGCAGTTCCTTTTTGCCTATCAATGCACCGCCCATCGCATCAGAGCGCCCATTCACATATTTCGTCAGGCTATGCATCACCACGTCGGCACCAAGTGCAAGTGGGCGCACAACAAGTATGGTGAACGTGTTGTCCACCACCAAAAGAATTTTTCTTTTTTCAGTGTGACAAATAGATGCGAGTTTGGGAATGTCAGCAAACACGACCTCAGGATTCGATTGCGCTTCAACAAACAACAACTTGGTGTTTTTGGTACATGCCTTACGCACTGCATTCATGTCGAGTATGTCGACCACACTCACCTTAAGATGAAGTTTGTCTGCAAGCATAGCAAGCTGTCCGCGTGTGCCGCCGTAGATACGGCTCGATACAACAATATGATCACCAACAGCAAGCATCGCAAAAAAGAGCGTAAACGTCGCCGCAATGCCACTCCCAAAGAGGAGTGCATCTTCGCCGCCCTCTATGAGTGACAAACGCTCGCGTAAATCAGCATAGTTGGGGTGCCCAAAGCGTCCATACAAATATTTGCCTTCGGGAATACCGTTTGCGAAATACTCCGCCGGTTTACCCGGGTCGCTTACCCCAAAAGTCACGGAAGGGTAGATCGGAGTATTTATTCCAAGACCATGATCATGCATTATTCGCTCCTTTAAAAATCAATCTTACATCCTCGCTAAAACTATAGCGTTTTATCACAAATGTAAAGACACTCGAAGCTTCTTCGGGTGCCCTTACTGCAGACAAAAGTCCGGCCAAGTATTACTTTTGCAATGCCTCGATTCCCGGTAATGTTTCGTTCGCGAGAAAGTCGAGCATTGCACCACCTCCGGTAGAGACGAATGAAAAATTATCAATTGCGCCCATTTCATCAATAAGGGCGACCGTATCGCCTCCGCCAACGAGAGAAGTCGCGCGACTTCCGGAAACGAGGGAGATGAGCTCTCTGGTTGCCTCAGTAAAACCTTGCTCGTAAAATCCGAGAGGCCCATTCCAAACGATAAGCTGTGCAGACCCAACGACTCCCTCCAGATACTTGATCGTCTCCGGACCGATATCGACGATCATGTCTCCCGAATTCACCTGATTGACGGGGCGAACCTCGGACCCCGCATCATTCTTTACCACAACATCGATCGGCAGGATCAAGCGGTTACTTTCGAGGAGCTCCGTAAGGTCGCCGTCCACATCTTTGTCATATACTGATGTACCGATCTCATACCCCTTTGACTTGAGCAGGTTGTTCACATTAGCACCACCGACAAAAATATGGTCAGCAATACCAATGAATTTTTTGAGGAGAGGCATCTTTGTCGAGATCTTTGCGCCACCAACAATGAACAAGAATGGACGCGCGGGTTTAAAAGCGACTGCGATTCTTTCGACCTCTTCACGTATTTGTATCCCCGCATAATGCGGAAGCAAAGCGGGAACCCCCACCACTGAAGCGTGGGCACGATGGGACACAGAAAAGGCATCATTCACGTACACGTCTCCAAGGGTCGCTAAATATGCCGCAAACTGCGAGTCATTTTTTTCTTCTCCCTTGCTGTGCCGAAGATTCTCAACGATGACAACGTCACCGTCCTCCATTTCCTTGGTCAGCCGTTCATTTTCAGAACTTTCAAGCCGGGAAAGAAACGTGGTGGGGAACTTTGTATTCAGATATCTGGCGACCGGAGCGAGCGTGTCTTCCGGGTCGCCTTTTCCGATGTGACTGATGATCACGATGCGTGCGTTCTGTGCCCGCAAATAATTCAGCGTCTGCAGTGATTTTTCAATGCGATACGGATCGCGGATCTCGCCGCCTTCGATCGGGACATTGAGATCGAGACGCAGGAGAACGCGTTTTCCTGAAAGGTCGGATGCATCGGTCACATGAGGAAGAATGATCATAGTGGTAAATTAAATAGTATTCGCACTGCGGATGATCATGCCAAGCTTCTCGGGGTCAAGACTGACTCGTCCGATAAGCAGCCCGTCTGCTCCGCCCTCTTTCAAAAAACCCTCAGCATTATGATCATCGACCGAACCGCCGTAGAGTATCGGGACGGCAAAGGCATCTTTTTTCCCAAAATATTCGGTCAGGGTTCTGCGAATCAAGATACTCATCTCTCGAAAGTCCGCGGGGGTCGCAACGCGCTTCGCCCTTGATCCGATCGCCCATATCGGCTCATACGCTACGATCAGTCGTTTCGCTTCATTCTTGGGAAACGCGAGCAAAGAAGAGCGCAGCTCTGTGCTCACCTCGTTGAAATATCCGCCGTGTTCATCACGCGCCTTTTCTCCAACGCAAAGGATAACGGTCAGTTTATTTCGGATCACTGCGGACATCTTTTCCGAAATGTCCGAGTCCGTCTCACCCATTGCTCTCCGCTCCGAATGACCAAGAATGACATGCGTCGCACCAACCGCGCGCAATGCCCTTGGCGACGTCTCGCCAGTATAGGCACCCTCATCTTCCTTAAAGCAATTTTGTCCGCCAATCTGGATCTTTGTTTTTGCGGCAAGTAGGGCGAGTTGCGCCACATACAGTGAAGGCGGGCAGATGATCACTTTCGCATGCGTCACACCCCTCATGCTCTTCTTGATCCCACTAAATATCGTCTTTGCCTCGGAGGGTGAAGCGGGAAACATCTTCCAATTTCCAATGATGAATTTCATTGTTAAACATTATAACCGATAATGAGCCCGGATAACCAGAGAGTAAGAGATACTCCTTCCATCAAATATTGCGCATCATCTATTTTTAAATCTCATCCCAGGAGAGCACCTGATATTTGTCGGTAGTGAGCGGAAACGATGGAGGAGGAGCGTAAAGCAAATTCACATCGTAATTGGAAACCTGTGTCGCATACCCGGAAGTACAACTGGCACCGCAGGACCAAGAAAAAGTGTATCGCTGATTGCTGATCAATGAACCAAACGTCGTGATCTTCGTACGCTTCGATGAGGCCCCACAATTAGGTTGATAGTAAAAATCTCTCCAAATTGCGCCCGATTGTGCGATAAGGGCCGCATCGATCTCAAGGTCATCCGCGCTTGCATAGCCAACACGCAGATAGCCCTGTGCGATAAGCCCAATAACGTCCGTTCCCGTTGTCGTACTCGTATAGAGCAGATCATTATTCACAATAATGCTTGCTCGATTTGCCGCATTATCGGGAAATCGCGCTGCTGCGACCGTTACACGCGCAGTATCGATCAGTCCTTCGACCCACACATCGTCTTCAGTAAAGATGAGTCCATTTGTTGGTACATCCACATTTGACGCGAGGACGGTCTCAGCCGAAATACTCCACATGCCGCCATGCGTGTCTTGCGATAAATAGTTACTCTTACAGCTGCCATTCGGTGAAGGAGTTTTTGCTGTAACTGTCCAGATATCGAACTTATCAGTATTCTTGAGCTTGATATGATACCCGAAAGCACCCGATGGCGCATAATAACGGCCACTCGTCTGTGCATTCGTTCTGATCGTCGACAGATCCGACATCATGCCGGCAAAATCAACCGCCGGCACGCTAATAGTACGGCCGGCAACAAAGACATCATTGCGAACAGGGTATGCGCTCGGATAATTTGGATCTCCGGTGGGATATCCGACAATAGATTTACTCGTGTAAACACCCCAACGATTTCCCCCAAAATCCGGATCAATGTAATTTCTTTGTGCACTGGTCACGACATTGTGCGCGACGACGTTACTAAAGTGCACTCCGCCATTTGAATGGTAGGGGCCAAATATCTCCACAGCGTCCTCCCACACATCGGAATCGGTCACGAGTGCATACTTCGCGAAGGATGGTTTAGCAAATTTAGCTTGGATTGTCCGTGTCATTGTCGGATCAGAAAGCAATGCCCCGGTTGACTTCACGACGACCAGCGTTGAACCTGTTGGGGGTGCAGTGATATCGAGTGTGAATGTCCCGATCTTGACTCCATTCTTATCATTAAAATCATGAACATAAGGACCTGCCACCCCAGTGCCATCTTGATAATCAGTATCAGCGTGCGCCAAGTGCCAACGGTAATAATCGATGCCCGACTCGGCAATCTCAAAGACCTGCTCACGCGCCTCAGTGTGCCGTGCAACACGAGAGGACATGATTCCCCAACCGACGAACCCCGAAAGGATGACCATGCCGATGGACATAAATGCAATGACCTGGATCAATATGCCACCGCGAGAAAAAGAGATGCGCGCAAAGTTTTTTTTCATAGATTGTCCTTAAGGTTGCGGATGGATACCTGCGTCTCATAGGTCTGATAAATGGGCGACCGTGACGCATTCGGGTCGATAGCGAGTGACATTTTAACGAGACGAACCTCAGCGATCGGAACAGGTTGTGCGAGTGGAGCAGTCGAGGAGGCGACCCCGCTATACGCAGAATCAAAATAGGTAAAAATTGGAGTAGTGGAAGAATTTTTTACGTCATAAACAATTGTGGTGATCGTCTCAGGCGCAGTGGTGTAGACAGCGCCGATCGGTCTTGTGACACCCTTTTTCAACACATTGAGCACAGTGCTCCCTATTGTTGATGTAGCGTAAAAATAACGCACACGTTCGACCGTTGCATCATTATCAATATTTGAATAGAAAACGATCGACGAAGTGCTCACTGATTCGATCGCGTAAGAGCCATTTACCGAGGGACTCGCTGAACGAAGCTCGGCAGAAAAGGTTGAGAAGGTTTTCCGGACCTGTTGCTGAGAGACTAGTGTACCTTGAAGCACTTTTGAATTTACTATGACACTTTTTTGAAAGGCGACAATACCTCCACCGATCAAGGTCATGATCCCTATTGCAACGATTGCCTCAATGAGCGTAAACCCATAAGACGTAATAGATGTTCTGAGTATTGTAAATTTCATGAGCATGGAATATGCGACCGGAAAGCGGACATCATATATGGCATCATTATACCCCAAAAGCGAGGTTCTTAAGGGGAAAGAGTTACTACTACTTCTTGCCATGGAGTAGCCGAATCAACGACCACAGTGCTTGAATCTGCGGTATATCCCAAGGCAGCAACAGAGAGCGCAGCAACTCCATTCGCCAGTCCATGAAAGATGACCTGCCCTGGAGGGACACAAGACGAAGTGAAGGTGAACTGAATATCTGAAATACTCGGAGTGAGTGTTGTCGAAGCAGTACCAAGAAACATCTTGTAGCGCAAATACCGCTTTCCATCATTTGCAGCCGCAATGTCCGTTGTCGTTGATGTATAAAAAGTATCTGGAGTTCCATCCGGTCCAAGATATGTCCAGGATGAAGTAGCATTCCCGGTGGCGATCTGAAACTCCGCCTTTGAATCCCCTACTATCGGGTCTGTCGGTTGTACGGTCGGCTGAAAAGTAAATTGGAAAAAATTCGCCGGCGCTCCCGTATCAAATGTCGATGACTCAAGATAACCATTCAAAGGATACGAACCAAGGATATCCTTAAGCCGTACCTCCCCGGGGGTAGTGAGCGGGTCGACGTTCCCATCATGTGCCCAATATTGCGTCTGATCGACATCTGCCTCTTGTGCTCCTCCTCCGGACCAATCAGTCTGGCGTATGTACCCTCGTCCGGTCGTCTCCACCATGGCGGGATGAACGCCATCGTCTATTGTGACAGTGGCTCCCGTGATAGGAAGTCCCGTCCCCGAATCTATCACTGTCACCACGACAGAGGGAGTATCCTTCGGAACCATAACGAGTTGTATGTCTTGAACTGAGCCTGCAACGACAGCAAATGGAAAAAGTGGAGTTACTCCGGCCATCTCATACGCAGCAGAAGTAGCGGTCAGAACATACGAATCCCACTCAATATCATTGAGCACGTTAAGCCCGGAGGCATCAGTACTAAAAAATTTATCGTGCTTTGGCTTGCCGGGTGGCGAGGATACCTGCTTTGATCCGGTAAGCTCAAATTGTGCATTAGTAATAGGAACACAGGATGGAGATACGCTTGAGATGTTGAGCGTCGCGATACGATCGATCGCAAAAGTAAGCTGTGTTACCGTCTGTGCAATGACCGTTGCGTGAGGTTTCACAGGATTGATCACGGGTGGTCCATACGTTTGCTCTGAAGAATATCCGGACTTACTCACGGTGATCTCATATGATTTTACATCGGGGGGAGCATCAATGATCTGCAGCATTCCCGATGCGTTGGTCACATCGATGATACTGATCGCGGGAACGAAACTATTGTTCACTACTTTAACAGTAGCACCCGGGACAGGAGCACCGCTCGCATCAAGCACCCTCACAAAGAGGGAGCCATTCGTTGATACATTCTCCAGGTCTCTCGGACCGACGGAGGTGGTGAAGATGAGCGGTCGAAAATTTTTGCAACTTGTACAGGTCACTTCCATTTCCACGAGCTTATTGTCTGCGGGAGAGAGGTCGTCCGGAACACCCCCCGCAGTACCATCAAACGGCAGGTCAATATTTCGCACCGTCGTCGTAGCTACGAAGGTTTTTCCACCGCTCATGAGTGTCCTCACCTGCGGAAGTACCCCATTGGGAATTCCACCCACCGTACCGACATTTGCATAAGAAAGATTACGCACAATTTCAAATTGCGCGTTCGCAAGCGCGATCGCATCCACTCGTTCCTGCGCCGCCCGCGCAACGACAAAGACCCGTTGATAGGTAGTAGCGAGCATCATCGAAATAAAAGCAAAAAGCGCAGCGCCAATCACTGTCTCAATAAGTGATAGCCCCTGGTCTTGTCGCTGGTTAAAAGATAAAAATGACTTCATGATGCAATATGAATGTTCATCTGCAGTATAACGGGCGATGAACGTAAACACCAAATAAAGACGCCTCCGGGATACTCCGCGCTAAAACACTTACGAGCTCCATCAATATTCATTCCAGCGAACTGCATTCCAGGCGCCGGTTACTCCACTCGTGGCCGGCGCAAATGAGATGTTCGCAACCAGCGGATCATACATGATTCCGGATCCGTTTTGCAGCATAAGCATATACCCGACAACCGCAGTCACGGTAGCCTGATTCGAAATATCGATAAGCGATCTACTGGTATAGAAGAGCGCACCGGTAACATTATTCTTTATTCCTATTGCGCTAAAATTTGTAGCGCAGCCGGTGCCGCTTGTCCCCAGACAGCCCTCCTTTGTTGACAGTAACATGATAAAACTTCCGGACACTCCGGATCCGCCGAAGGTCGCATTGTTGGATACACTGATATGGCCATCTGCGATGATGATACAGCTATTACCCATGAAGCCGAATGCGCAACGGATCGATCCGCCATTATCAATGACGACATTCCCGGTAACATAGATCGTCCCAGTGACGGTCAGCACTGCTCCATTATCAACGACGAGGTTGCCGTTGATCCGCTTCGGCCCGAGAGAGAGGGGAAACGTGTTGCATGCCGCGATGCCGCCAACGCCACAATCACCGCTTATGATACCACCACTAGCGGCATCGCCCTCCCACTGTGTGATCGTCGAACTCGAGATCGGAAGTGGGACATATGGAGGAGTCGGTGTTCCGGCATAGGACGCCCCGTCGACGGTCGAATCGGAGATGGTCTTGTAGTAAGCATCACTGTGAATATGCGAATCTGTTATCGTATCGGCCTTAGCGATACCAAGGACGTCAACATCATCGATCTTACTGATACCGCCGCCAAATGTCGTTCCAAACGCCATATCACCCGATACCGCCGTCCACGCACCGGACGTAGAACTGTCGAGCTTGTAGGCCGGGGTACCGGTTGCATAATTGTCGGCGTTACTCCTGCACCAATACCAATACTTTGACGCATTCTGCGTCGCGTCAAGAACGATCCAGTACAATGTCCCGGGGTCAAGCGTGGCGGGTGTCGCAAAGCTGACCGTCACCCATCCGTAAGTAGTGGCGACACTTGAATATGGAAGCGGTTGAGTAGCGAGAGCGACCGTTGACGGCTTACCGCTATCATCTGCGGTAATGCGAATATTCGCGCCGGTCGGACCATTATTCCGCTTGATGTAGAGCGAGACACTGGCAAGGTCAATGCTCGCCGTCGTAGTAGAGAGCATAAAGCTTTGCGCATAATCAATGCGCGGATTTGTTTTGCCGACAGCCTCATCACTCTCACACAACGTGGAACTTGCGATCTGGTCAGCGAACAAACTGGATGATGAAATAACGTTACCCATCACGTGGACATTCGTACCGCCGACAACCTGACCGTTCGAGTAAATATCACCATTTGCAAGACCCATACCATCGATATCCACGTTGTTATCCATGATAATCCCGCCCTCTCCGACCTGTGCGCCGTAGGAAAACGAAGCCGTTCTGTTCTTCGATATCGACAGATACAGCTTGCGTACTTCGCCGTTACCAGCCGTGCCGACGACATACACATCACTCTGGGACGCCGAAATAGGCGCCACTCCCACGCTGGCCGTTGCCCCGTCCAATGTGAGTGACTCGCTTACTGGGACGGGCTTACTATTTATCGTGCGGTAAAAAATATCTTCAACGCCCGCCTCGGCGGCGGCGTACGCGGCCTTAGAGCTCGCAATCGTGCGATAGGTCCGAAGTTCGACAAGAGCACCGATGGTAGCGGTTTGAATGATCGCGAGAGATATCGAGATAAAAAAGAAGACCAAGATAATGAGCGCGGCACCCCTCGTCTGACTTGCATGAGAAAACATATGTGCGGATCGTGAGCGAATTTGCATAAAAAATATCTTCATAAGCGTTAATACGATCCCCGTAGGACACTGGTATCGTAGAAATCATCCACCTCGCCGGCCTTTCCGCGCGTCGATGAAATGTGCAATTCTGTTTTTATTCCAAATGTTGGGCCCGAGCTGATGTAATAAAATACCAATGCATCGATGTTCGTACGAGCAGACATAAGCGCTCCTCTGTCGACGCCGTTCTCTCTTATGCTCAATATGGAACCTGAGACATAGTATTCGACGGTGAGGGGTGTTCCTGAGGCATTGACCGTTAATAGCGTCAACCTTCCCGGAGATGACCCAAAGGTGCTGTTTGCAAGATCGACAGATGTCGAGCTCTTAATATCGCGCGTCAGTCGCTCCATGATCTTTACTGCAGAATCATCGATATCGCGGGATACCCGTAGTTCGTTGAAAGCCCTAACCGTCTGAAAGAGCGCAGTCATCGACATCGTTGAAAGCAATACGAACAGTCCAATATAAAGGACCATTTCAACAAGAGTGAAGCCCCTGCTCTGTGTCCTGTCCGAATTGTTTCGTAAAAAGATCATACTAATTATTAAAAAGGTTCATGATGTAAGTTTGCGCCGTGTCGGTAGCGACGTTCCCGCCTCTTCTCTGCCATCCAATACTCACGGTGACCTTCTTAGTTCCAGGATCATATGTACCCGTAGGATCAATATTGTAGGTTACATTGTCACGATTCACGTCACTGATCTCCAATGAGCGTGTGAAAATATTCTCTATGACCTGCTTTGTTGTTGTCGCTGTCCACTTCGTTCCATTCCAGGACAAATAGTACGTCGTCGTAGTGGAAAGTGGGGCGATTGTTGTCGACCAACTCTCGTCACGCAACAGCTTCATAACCTCAACCCCCTCCTCAAGCAAGAACCCTGACTGAATGTGCTCGGTAGTCAACTCACTGACGGTGAGCAGCCTTATATAGTACGCTGAAACAGCAACGAGTGCCGTTGTCAGCATTCCGATACCAAGAATGATCTCAACGATGGAAAATCCCGATGTCGGACCTCGACGGCATCGCGACGGACGGCAAGTGAGGAAGAAGCTGCCTCCATTCAGTGCTGCTCTTACTGCTGTCTTTGTGTGTTTGAGTTTCATCATATTTATATGAACAATCAGATGGATGTCGCCCCGGTCTGATAGATCGTCACTGTCGTACCTACGCCGGTGCTTGTTTTTGCGCGAATATCAAATGTTCCATAATTGTCGGTAGCCCCCATAAGCTTCTTAAAATATATTTTTGTATCACCACCATTAAGACTGACATTTGCGATCTCGATCGTCGCCGGTAGCACGTAATGAATATTAGCGGGATCGGTATCTCCCGGATAAGAATCACCGGCAAAATAGATCGCCTCGTCAGGCTTGAGATTGACCCCATAAGGACTGTCATTTTTTGAAGAAATGGTATTCAGATGTGCCGCGCTTATTGCCGCGAGCACGCTTTCGATCGAACCTGCGAGACTCTGCCGCAACCGATATTGTCCAAACGAAGAAAGCACGACAGACGCAAGCAGTATCGTGATTGCGATCACCAGCAATATTTCAACGAGTGTCACTCCGCGAGTTGTGTGTTGTGAATTGAGCATAATTCGAAATGTCGCCTAAAATATTTTCGTTTGCCGAAAATCCAACGATCACCGCGAGACCGAAGCACCGCAGCATGTCCGCCCCCTCCGCATGCATCCTCCGTCGTCACACCTCATGAAACGATAATACAAATAAATGCTTAGATATTTTGCATCATCGAGTACATGGGGGTGATCATTGCGACCGCGAAAATGCCGACAAAGACGGCGATGATGGCCATGAGCAGCGGTTCGATGAGCTTTGACATGTCCTCGGTCGCCTGACTAACCTCTTCTTCATAGAACGTCGCGATCTTGAGCAGCATTCCCGAGAGCTGTCCGGTCTCTTCCCCAACCTCCATCATGTCTCCCACCATGACCGGGTAGATCTCATTATTTTCGATGAACACCTGGGAAAGAGGGACTCCTTTCTGCACATTAATCTTCGCCTGTTCTAGCGTTTCTTTATAAAAGATATTACCGAGCACGTCTTGGGTGATCTCGATCGCATGGACGATATCCACCCCCGCAGATATGAGTGATGACAGCGTACGAGTAGCAAGTGCGGAGTTGAACTCCTTGATCAATTTACCAAAAACAGGGAGGCGGATTACTAGCCAGTCAATGGAACGAGAACCGAGCGTCGTGCGCTTGTACCACCAGAATGCTGCAGTGACACCGGCGACACCGAGCAATGCGAGGAGGAGGTCATTCTGCAGAAAATCACTTATAGCCACGATGGCCTTTGTCAGGGGGGGCAATTCAGCGCCGGCCTCCTTGAACCCTGCCGCAAGTCCGGGAACAACGTAGATCATCATCAGCACCCCCACCGCAAGCATGACGATGAGGACGATCCCAGGATACATCATTGCGCCTTTTACTTTTTTCTTTATCGTATAGGTCTTTTCCATCTGTCCGCCAACAACATTGAGCGCCTCAACGAGTCCGCCGGATTCCTCACCTGCACGTACCATTGAAATGAAGACGGCCGGAAAAATATCTTCGAATTTTCCCATGGCATCGGAAAAAGAAGTGCCTTTATTAATGTCTTCGATGATGGAGCTCAATACCGTACGAAACTTCGGATTCTTCGTTTGTTTCACAAAGATCTGCAATGCTCGTGAAAGAGGAAGTCCTGCCTGGATCATCGTCGCCATATTGCGCGCAAACAAGATCTTTTCACGCAGGTCAACCTTCGTCAGCAAGGCGTTGATCTTGTCCATGTTCCAGGGTGAATCGGAGAGCTCGGTTGCGCTAAGAAGAAGTTTTCCTTCCATCTTTATATTCTTTGCAAGTTCAAATTTATCCGCTGCTTCTGCGGTTCCTTCCATCTCACTACCAGTTGCGAGCAATTGTGCTTTATAGGTGTACTTGGGCATAGTTCATTTTATTATATAGGAAAATAGTCTGCGTGACACGCTTTTCCACACTCCTTACTCGCGCATGGTCGTGACCGAAACTCATGGCATTCTCATGGGCAATAACAAAAGACCGGACACGATGTCCGATCCTACAAGCCGACTTGCTCGATCTACTCATTTTGCCAAATGATCCGTCCGTCAAATCCTCCCCGTGCTCGGCGCTTTTTATCACGAAGGAGATAAAGATTGCGCATCGATAAACCGCGCTCATTTGCTATCGCCCGTACAACCTCCAGAATATCAGCTAATTCCTCTGCCTCTCCAGACTCACGAAATTCATGAACCTCTTCAAGAATCTTTTCTCGAAGATGATAGCGATATTCTGCGGGATCCGCCTTATGGCACTGCAGCTGTTCACCCTTTGCATGAGCGATGCCGGGTATCTTGTCACGAATAAGTTTCATGTGAAATTTCATTCAATTGTTCCTTTGTAGTTCTACTCTTTTCACAAATAAAACGCAAAATCATTCATTCGCTGTTCCCGAGTGAGTGAATGATCTTGATGCGAAACGAAAGCTAGGAAGGACGGGCAGTGGGCCGCTAACAAATATAGACGCCAGATTTAGCCGAATAGAGTGATTGGTATTCTCGATGGAGTACGAGGCGAAAGCGCGAAGCGATATGAGGCGTACTTCTGAGTACGGTGAATGAGCCTCGCAAGCTTTCAACGAAATAATCCGCGAGAATGCCCGTCACTCGCTGACTACTCTATAGACTTCTTCGATGGACGTGAGTCCTTGGGCTGCCTTGAATATCCCGTCTTCAAGCATCGTCAGCATCCCTTCTTTGCGCGCCTGTATCTCGATCTTTTCTGCAGATGCACTTGCGACGGCAAGTTCACGGATCCCCGACGACATGTGTAGCACTTCATGAATACTCAGACGCCCCTTATAGCCCTCATCACATTCAGGGGAAGGTTTCGCTTTATAAAACGGGACATCCGCCCACGCTATATCTTTTGCTACTATCCCCTCCTCCTTGAGTGAAGCGAGGACGATATCGAGGTTTGCCTTTTTCCCTAATGCATCAAGCTCCGCCTTTGAGAGATTATATTTCTCTTTCGTGGCGCACAACTTACGTACGAGCCGTTGTCCGATGATGACGTTCACCGTTGAGATGATGAGGAACGGCTCTGCGCCCATATCAATGAAACGCGGTAATGTTCCGGCGGCGGAATTCGTATGCAGGGTCGACAGCACTAAATGTCCCGTAAGCGCGGCATTGATTCCAAGTGAGGCTGTCTCACCGTCGCGGATCTCTCCCACCATGATGATATCGGGGTCCTGGCGAAGGAGTGCGCGTAACCCCATGGCAAAGGTGAGGCCGATCTCCGGCTTCACTTGTGTCTGATTGATACGCGGCATCTGATACTCAACGGGATCCTCAATGGTGGAGATGTTCACATCGGGAGTATTCAGGATATCGAGCAATGTATAGAGCGTCGTTGTCTTACCGGAACCGGTCGGCCCGGTCACGAGCAGCATTCCGACGTGCTGATTCATCGCCGAATGGAGCGCCTCAAGTCCCTGCCCGTGAAAACCCAATGATTCAAGCGAGAAACCTCCTGATGATTCGCGCAAAAGACGCATAACCGTCTTCTCTCCATGATGTGTCGGAAGCGTCGAGACACGAAAAGAGACCTTCTCATTGTTCAATTGGATCTTGAACCGTCCGTCCTGAGGCAACCGCTTTTCATCCAATTTTAAATTCGAAAGCACCTTGATACGCGCGGTAATACCCGGTGCAGAATTTCGTGGAAGCACCATGGCATCGTGAAGAATACCGTCGATGCGATAGCGCACCAGCAATTGATTTTCCATCGGTTCAATATGAATGTCGGACGCTGACTGAATGATGGCATGATTCAAGAGCGTATCAACAATACGCACCACAGGAAGGTCTTCCGCGAGTTTCTTCAGATCTTTTTCTGACGCAGGATTATCTTCATCTTCGGCAAGCATTTGTATCGACTGTGCTTCTTGCTGAATGAGGTCACCAAACTCCGCCTTCAGAGATTTTTGATACTGCAGCAATGATCCCTTTACCGACTCTTGATCCGTCAATCGCGGGAGAATACGTAACCCCACCTTTTTACGCACAAAGTCGATCGCCTCAAGATCATCAACGTCAAGCATTGCGACCTCAAGACCGGAATCCGTTTTTCGAAATGCGACGATATTGTGCTTGCGTGCAATCGGCTCGGGGATCAATGAAAGGATGGCAAAATCGATCTTCTGCCCGCGCAGATCCACAAATGGAATGCCGAGAATATATGCCTGGACACGGCGCAGGTCATCAGAGGATATTTTGCCCTGCTTCACTAATACATCTCCGATACTCCCACCTTCCTTCTCGGCATCTTTCTCGGCGGCAAGGATCTCCGACCGTGATGTGAGCCCGGAATCGAGAATAAATTTCTTTAATTTGCTTTCTTGGACGAGCATAAATTTGCTTGATTCATTATATCAAGGATTACCCGTTGCAACACCGATAATTGCGTGTATGATGCAAAAAGTCGTTCATCATAAGGGGGGTCAGAACATGAAAGCGAAGAGGAAGATCGTCACAACCTATATTTGCAAAACGTGTAAAACGGCGTATTCATCCAAAAAAGCGTGCGAGGCATGCGAAAAACTGCCGGTCGAAGCCGCCGTTGCAAAGGTCGGGGACAAGGTCACGATATTGGAGCAACGCGAGTGCCTTATGAGTAATAAGCACTACATCGCGAGGGGGGTGATCTCTGGGGTCTCCGGTGCGCTGCCTCCGGATACAGAATATGAGCTGAAGTGGCTCGGAGGAAGACCCGACAGACTCAACACTCATGTCCGCAGCTATGGCGTCGCGTACAAATGTCCGAGATGCGGTGAAAAGCGGGAACATTTCGTATTTGCACCCGAATTCGTAGTGCAGAAGAATGGTTCAGCCAAAAAATCGGAGAAGAATCACGCAACCGGGATCAAGCATTGACGGGAATCACTCCCCTTGCTAGCATTCAATCATCATAAACAGGGTACTACGGTACGCTGTTTTAATTTTTCCTATTTAAGGGAAACCATGAATTACCAGTTATTCATAATTCGTACTATATATGTTGGATCTAAAAACAATGAAGTCGGCTCTAGAGCAGCTTGAGGAGGAGCGCGGTATCTCGAAGGAAAAGATCATCGACGCCATCGAGGCTGCGCTTGCTGCCGCATACAAGAAAGACTACGGCAAAAAGGGGCAGATCGTGCGCGCAAGACTCGACATGGACACCGGAAAGACGGACTTTGAGCAGGTAAAGATCGTCGTCGACGACACGATGGTGCGCCAGCCGATCGAGGGAGAGGAGGAAGAAGATGATGCTCCAGTGCGTCCGTTCGTTTCCGCACCCGAGCCGATCGTCGGCGCTGAGGGAGAGGGAGACATCGACACGCGCGTGCGCTTCAATCCTGAGCATCACATCATGATCGAAGATGCGCGACTCATCAAAAAAGACGCGGAGCTTGGCGAAGAGCTCGTCTTTAATCTCGAAGCAAAGGATGATTACGGCCGAATTGCCGCTCAGACCGCAAAGCAGGTGATCATCCAAAAGATCCGTGAGGCTGAGAAGTCTTCGGTCTTAGACGAATTCGCACAAAAGGGAGAGGAGATCGTGACGGGTATCGTCCAGCGCATCGAGCGCGGAAATATCTTTATTGACCTTGGGCGCGCACCAGGACTGCTGTCATATGAAGACCAGATCCCGGGGGAGCGTTATCGTACCGGAGAACGTTTGCGTAGTTACCTCTATAGTGTTGAGGAATCACCGCGAGGGATTAATCTTCGACTCTCACGCGCCCATCCAAACTTTGTTCGCGCACTCTTTGCGATCGAAGCACCTGAAGTATCCACCGGCGTAGTCGAACTGAAAGAGATCGCGCGTGAAGCGGGATCCCGCACGAAGATTGCGGTGTATTCAAACGATCCACACATCGATCCTGTTGGTTCGTGCGTCGGACAACGCGGGGTACGTGTCGCAACGGTCATCTCCGAACTTGCGGGAGAGAAGATCGATGTCATTGAATGGTCACCCGATATCGAAAAATTCATTTCAGACGCCCTTTCTCCGGCAAAGGTTCGCAGTGTGATCGTCAACAAAGAAGAACGACATGCGACCGTGGAAGTTACCTCTGATCAGCTCTCCCTTGCGATCGGACGCGGCGGACAGAATGTACGCCTTGCCGCAAAACTTACGGGATTCCGTATCGACATCAAATCAACCGAAGGGGAGGCCTATGCGGGGACACCGGGAGCGATTGCTGAACCAATGAGTACTCCCGAGGAAGAAGTGGCGGAATTCATCGCATCCGACGAGTCAGCCGGAGAGCCAAACACTGAGCTTGTTACCGAGGCGGAGGAGGCCGCAGAAGACAAAGAGGTTGTCGAGGAAAATACGAACACCGACAATAACTAGCGGTCACATTCGCGTATTGCGCGAGCATGTGCTTTGTAGGTAAAATAGCGATAATCTTTGGAAATCTCATTATTAAAAATAGTATAAAGATGTATATGAGTAATTATATTCTGTTCGCAATAGCAAGTTCTCTGTTGGCCATTCTCTATGGTCTATGGACTGCAAAAAGCATCTTGAGCATGAGTGCGGGAAGCGCACGCATGCAAGAGATATCGGGTGCCATTCGTATCGGTGCAGAGGCGTTCCTCAATAAGCAATACAAAGCGATTGCGCCAATAGCGCTCATCATATTTGGATTGCTCTCGTACTTTCTTGATATTACTACGGGAATAGGGTTTCTCGTTGGTGCAGTTTCATCTGCCATTGCAGGGTATATTGGAATGAACGTATCAGTGCGCTCCAACGTCCGAACAGCGGAGGCAGCAAAGGGTGGATTAGCACCCGCGCTATCCGTCGCATTTCGCGGTGGTGCCGTCACCGGCCTCATGGTGGTTGGACTCGCGCTTCTTTCGTTGACCGTCTTCTTTTGGTGGACTGGTGATGTAAAGTCACTTATCGGACTTGGCTTTGGTGCGAGTTTGATATCTGTCTTTGCCCGATTGGGTGGTGGAATTTTTACCAAAGCAGCCGATGTGGGTGCGGACTTGGTTGGAAAAGTAGAGGCAGGTATCCCTGAAGATGATCCACGAAATCCCGCGGTCATTGCAGACAACGTCGGAGACAACGTCGGAGACTGCGCAGGAATGGCAGCAGACCTATTCGAAACATATGCAGTGACATCAATCGCAGCGATGCTGCTCGGAGAACTCATGTTCCCCAACTTTCCCAATGCGGTCGTGTTCCCCCTTGTGCTCGGCGGAGTTTCCATCATCGCATCAATTATAGGGACGTGGTTCGTCAAACTCGGTAAATCACAAAATATCATGGGCGCGCTTTATAAGGCGCTCATCGTATCTGGGATTGTATCAGCCGCCGCGTTTTACCCTGTCACAAATATGCTCATGACCGACAACGGATCATGGCCAACCATTAATCTTTTCATCGCGGCGCTCGTTGGTCTTGTGGTAACCGGATTGCTTGTCGTCATTACTGACTACTACACTGGCACAAACCACGCACCAGTTCAGTCGATAGCGAAGGCGTCGACCTCAGGACATGGGACAAACGTCATCCAAGGACTGGCAATCTCGATGAAGGCAACGGCACTCCCCGTCATTGCAATCGTGGGGGGAATTTTAATTGCGCACTCCTTCGCCGGAATCTACGGCATCGCAGTTGCCGCAATGAGCATGCTCTCTATCGCTGGAGTTATCATCGCAATCGACACATTCGGTCCAATCACCGACAATGCCGGAGGGATTGCGGAAATGGCAGAACTTCCTGAGTCAGTACGTGCGATCACTGACCCTCTCGATGCCGTGGGAAACACCACGAAGGCGGTAACCAAAGGTTATGCGATCGGCTCAGCAGGACTTGCGGCACTCGTTCTTTTTGCATCATACACGCAGGAGTTTGAGGCCATCGGTCACAAATTGGTCTTTGAGCTCGGGGACCCGTACGTTATCGTCGGACTCTTTATCGGAGGAATGCTTCCCTACTACTTCGCTGCACTCTGCATGGAGGCTGTCGGAAAAACAGCGGGGAGCGTTGTGGAAGAAGTTCGCAGACAATTTCGCGAGATCAAGGGAATCATGGACGGTACCGGAAAACCCGATTATTCCAAGGCAGTTGAGATCGTCACCGCAGCTGCACTGAAAGAAATGATCGTTCCGGCACTTATTCCTGTGCTTGCTCCAGTTATCGTTTGGTTCGTGCTTGGCCCCGAGGCACTCGGTGGACTCCTCGTGGGAAGCATCGTTACTGGACTCTTTGTGGCAATTTCCATGACCACGGGTGGAGGTGCGTGGGACAACGCAAAGAAGTATATCGAGCAAGGGAACTTTGGCGGCAAGGGCAGTGATGCCCATAAGGCCGCAGTAACCGGTGACACGGTCGGTGATCCTTATAAAGATACTGCTGGACCCGCAATCAATCCGATGATCAAGATTTTGAACATTGTTGCATTGCTCCTTGTCGCCTTAATGGCAAAATAGTATCGGGCAATCTTTTCGCGCAAACGTCCCCAATGTTACATTGGGGACGTTTTGTTTAATAAAAGGTATTAAACCCCAGGGCAAGCCCTGGACTCGCGATGGGCTCGCAAAGCCTCGCGCGAGTCTAGGGCTGTGCCGCGGGGTATTAAACCTTTTTTAGCTCTCCTCGGCACCACGGTGAGTACTTCCATTTTTCTAAAGCAGAATACTGCTAAGAAAAATTGGTCGCCCGGAAATGAAAAAGAAGACTTTTTCATTTCGCACCACAGAGAGTACTTCCAAATTTCAGTACTCGCAGAGACTCGATGAAATTTTAGGTCGCTCGCTCTACGTCGGCAATAAAGCACTATTACCGAACACCAGCGGAGGCGAATGCCCCGCGGAGAAGCGTGGTCGGATGGCTTTCATTTTGCTGAATTTCTCTGTTGCGATCGGTATCGTCACAAAAAGTGTGGGTTTTGCTATACTGGAGAAAGTAATTTTAGTATTAATTTATCCACACTTTTTATGAAAACAACACAACTCATTTCATTCAGTGTCCTCGGACTCTTACTGTGCACCCCGCTTTCGGCGCTTGCGCAACAATCTGAAGAAGCAACCGTTGCGCCGGTAATGATGCGCAACAATTTACCAAGAGTCATGCCGCTGCCCCCGCGTGGTGCCACGACGACGCGGTCGCAACCACTCGGTACCCCCGCAACAAAAGAGCGCATGGTTGCCAGTGGCACGAGGTCATTACCTCCACAGATCAAGCGTGAAATGGAGGAACGCGACCGATTGATCGGGAGTGGCACGCCACCTCTTGGGGAGCGCAAGGAGCGCATCGACGAGCGGCGCCAGGAAATGAATGATCGCAAAGAAGAGCGCCGCAGCGAAATATTGAAACGCATGGCTCGGCAAATGATCGGACGCATGAATGCTGCGATCGAGCGCATCGAAAAATTAGCGGATCGTGTTGATTCACGGATCGCAAAACTCATAGAAAAAGGGGTCGATACTACTTCCGCTACTGCAAATGTAGCAATCACGCGAACAAAGATTACTGAGGCTAGAGCGGCAGTCGCAAAAGCAGAAGCTTCAATATTGGGAGCGGCGACTCAGGCTGATGCGATGACCGGGAGTACAACTCCGAGCGACGCAGGCAAACCGGTCCGTGAAGCCCTCGAGGAAGCCCGCATTGCCGTCGTCGCAGCACACAAGGCGCTTGTCGTGGCGATAGTATCATTAAAAGCCAATGTGAAGATCGAGGGGGTTGCAGCTACAAGCACCGCTTCATCCACAGTTAATTAATTCATCACTATGGATCAAGACACAAACATTCCCGTACTAGCGGGGCATCACCGAACGTTAGGAAACGTCATTGCCGGATTATCATTACTCATCGCCCTCCTCGTCGGCGGCTGGTACATCTTCATGCAGCAATACGACGCGGGATCGCCTGCAGCAACCCCTTCGGATACGACGGGTGCGGCAAGCACCGAGGTCGACACTGCGACAGCCGCGTTCCAGGTGCAAGGCACCTCGGACGAGATCAGCGCCATCGATGCGGATCTAGAGGCAACAGACCTCAACTCGCTCAATGACATAAATAGCATATAGTCGTTGCGTGCACTTTGCTGAAAAACACGACATCCCACGATGTCGTGTTTTTTGCTTGCGAAAATGCCGCAAAAACGCTACTATGCGCGCACTTATGGACCAACAAACCAACACAACATATCCGGTAGCGATCAAAAAATTATCAGGCTCACGAATTGAAATAAAGACATCTGTCGGTGCAGACGAATTTGACGCGACGCAGAGTGAAGCGATAAGGCGTATCGGTGCCGACGTCGAACTTCCGGGCTTCCGGAAAGGCCACGTTCCTGAGAAGGTCTTGATCACCAAGATCGGGGAAGCTGCGCTCCTTGAGGAAATGGCGGAAATTTCGATCAGTAGGGCATATCCGACGATCGTCGTCGCGGAGAAGATCGACGTACTTGGACGACCGGAGATACACATCTCGAAGATCGCACGAGGGAATCCCCTTGAGTTCACGATCACAACAGCCGTATTTCCGGAGTATGAACTCCCCGACTACAAAAAGATTGCGGCGAAGGCGGGAAAGACAAAAGCAGAGGTCACCGTGAACGAGGAAGACATGACGAAGACCCTCGAACAGATACGTCGTATGCGTGCACAGAGCATAGCGGAGAGTGAAGGAAAAGAATTTGATGAGAGTGCACCGCTCCCCGAATTAGACGATGCGTACGTGGCAACGCTTGGTGAGTTCAAAAACCTTGAGGAACTCAGGGCGAAATTACAGGAAAACATGCTCACCGAGAAGTCGCGCGAAGTAAAAGATAAAAAACGTATTGCCATCATGGAAGCGATCGTCGCTGATACGAAGATCGAACTTCCCGAGATCATCATCGACCAGGAGCTTTTGCGTATGGAAGATGAATTTTCCGCGGATGTTGCGCGCATGGGACTCGATATCGAGGGATACTTAAAGAAAGTTGAAAAAACAAAAGAAGACATGCGGAAAGACTGGCGCCCTGATGCGATCAAAAGAGCGATCATTCAGATCCTTGTCGGAAAGATCGCCGATGCGGAAAAAATTGAACCTGACCAAACACTTATTGAGCGTGACGTAAAAGCACTTCAAGCACGCTACCCCGAAGCGGAAAAAGATCGCATTCACAGTTATGTACACATGCTGCTTACGAATGAAAAGGTGTTCGAATTCCTAGAGTCTCAAATTTCCTAGGGTCTTGCAGAAAGTTTTTTCTGTTGTTAGTGTGCGTAAAGAATAAAATATAGAGGAGAATGCTCGTGCTCCTTTCAAAAATAGAAAGTATTCGTCAACTTTTTACTGCGGATACAAAAATGAAAAATGCCATGGGTGGCATGCCGTATCTGAAGGATATTCTCGCGGAAATAAAAAACACGGAACAATACAACGCAAGGACTCTCGTTCTCCGCTCGCGGATACGCCTCGAGAAAACAATGACAAATGCGAATGGTGCAGTAATTGGATGTATCGGGGTTTCTGTCGTCCAAAATGCAAAACCTACAGCGTATGAACAGCAATATGTTTTTGATGGGGTGCAACAAGCATCAGTGAGCGGAATATTCATTCGCAGGCTCATCATTCTTCTTGATGAACGGGGAAATGGATACGGCGCGATGCTGCTTGATAACGCAAAGTGGCTGGCCACACTGCTTGCACTACCTCTCTATTGCGACACCAAGTCGGACAATGTGGGCATGCGCTCATTCCTCAAGAGAGAAAACGCCAAAGAACATATCCACTGGTTCACTCCATCGCATACGCAGATGGTGCGACATGCCTGGTATTGATATCGTTACGCACACAGACCCACGTTTACACAAAGCGTGGGTTTTCATATACTCAACAAATAATGATACCAAACATATTGATCCCGCTCGCTACTCAAAATGACCAACGCCCGATAATATACAAGCTGAATCAAACATATGCGGAAGCGATCTGTCGTGCGGGTGGCAACCCTATCATGGTTGCACGTCCGGACGATCAAACACTGCAAGAACTACTTTCTACTATCGATGGAATTTTACTTGCCGGCGGTCATGACGTAGATCCCAACACATACGGAGAAGAAAAAAATGAACATACATGCAACGTTGATCAGGACCGTGACCGAGTAGAGATAACGCTGGCACGCCTTGCTCAAGAAAAAAATATACCAATTCTCGGGATCTGTCGTGGATTACAAGTAATGAATATTACTCTCGGAGGATCACTCTATCAACACCTCACGACGGATCTTTCAGGGTCACTCACACACGACATGCACGATGGTCAAAAACGCAACTTTCTCGCACACGAAGTGGAAATCAAGAGTGGGTCGCTGCTCGCACAAATATATGGAGGGGGGAAAGCTATGACTAATAGTCTTCACCATCAGGGAATAAAAAGACTGTCTAACAAACTCACCGCTTCTGGTGCGACCAGTGACGGACTCATTGAGGCTGTCGAACTACGGGGTCATCCATTTTATATTGGTGTTCAATGGCATCCGGAAGAGCTCTTAGATGAACCGTCGACAAGACTTTTTCAGGCATTCATCGCTGCAGCAAAAAACAAAAATGCTGGAACGAAAGCATTTTGACAAGGGAAGATTTGCGTGCTACATTGGTCCCGTTATCTAACTAACCTACAAACTATGGGCTACCTCATTCCAACGGTCATCGAAAAAACATCCATGGGCGAACGCGCATATGATATTTACTCACGTCTTTTAAAAGAGCGTATCATTTTCATGTCCGGTGCTATTGATGATGATTCCGCCAATATCATCATTGCACAAATGCTCTTTCTTGAGTCAGAAGACCCGAAGAAAGACATTAAATTATATATTCACTCCCCTGGCGGGTCAGTGAGCGCAGGACTAGCGATCTATGACACGATGAATCATATCAAGCCTGATGTTTCGACGATCTGCGTCGGCATCGCCGCAAGCATGGCGGCCGTATTGCTCGCCTCCGGTACAAAGGGAAAGCGGTTCGCACTTCCGAACGCTGAGGTCATGATCCATCAAGTGATGGGTGGCGTCGAGGGACAAGCCTCCGATATCGCTATTTCCGCGAAACATATTCTTCGCACCAAAGAGAACTTAAATCGTATTCTTGCCAAAAACACCGGAAAAAACATTGATCAGATAGAAAAAGACTCCGACCGAGACAACTACATGTCTGCCGATGAGTCCAAAAAGTATGGTCTCATCGATGAGGTGCTGAAACCAAAAATGAACAGCAAATAGCCACTGCTTGCAATAACAGACATCCCATGAAAGAATATTCATGGGATGTTTTTTAGAGGGGAAATAGATGGAGGAGTTTTTCTACACGTGCCTTGAGGCTATCTATCGCCTCGGCGGAGCGATCATCTTCGGTCACTCAGAGAGAAATATGACCATGCGCGTCATGATCATTAGCCTGCTAATCGGACTAATTGGATCCCTTCCACTTGCTGTGGCAATTGTGGTCTGGGCGCTCTATGTCGGGTTTTTTGCTCTCTGGCATCCGTCGCTTCGCGACATATCGAAGACCTATTTTGTAAAAACACTAATACTTGCGATGATTATTGCAACTACTTGGTATGCGGGATACCTTTCATGACGAAACGAGGGCTCAGCAACCACAACGGCGCACTATGCGTCGTTTTTTATTTATATCCCCAAATACATTATCGAATTTGCCTTTATGTGACAATCTGATACATTGAGAATGTCAGTATCCATCTCACGCAGGCACGCAAACTGACATTTGAAGAAATATCGTTATTTATCAACGTAATCTGAACCTCCTCCTACACCACTCGTATGCACTTAAATCTCCAGATGCTCTCGACTTTCACCGACCTACGCTAAGAAACCTAAAGAACATCCGTATTTTTTCGCACGCACACGAATCCGTCATGTAGGGTACGGTTTTTACATATATGGATTTCACCATGGTTATCGCCATTGGTGTGGGCAGCGGCATTTTCGGCCTTATCGCCGGATATGTCATCCGCTGGGCTCTCACTGTAGGCAAAAAGGGTACGATCGAGATCGAGGTCAAGCAATTGCTGCTTTCCGCAAAGGAAGAGGCGCAGAAGATCATTCAAGAATCAGAGAAAAAAGGGGAGAGAAAAGCCGAAGAATTGCGTGCTCAGGAAAAGGAAAAGGAGCACGAGTGGCGTAAAACGGAAGAACGTCTCATAAAGAAGGAGGAAACACTCGACCGAAAGCAAGAGGACGTCGACAAGGAAGTCGACAATATCAAGGCAAAAGCAGAAGAGATCCGCGCCATCAAAACAACGATCGAAGAGCGGAAACAGCTTGTTGAGAAGGAACTTGAGAAGGTTGCGGGGCTCTCCGAGGAAGAAGCAAAGCAGGCCCTTGTCAAAAAGATCGACGAACGGTTCGAGGAAGATTTTCGTGTGCGATTACAAAAGCTGGAGCGCGAGGGCATCGAGCGGCTCGACCGACGCGCGAAAGACATCCTTTCCACCTCAATTCAACGCCTCGCTGCGTCAACCGCCGGTGACATCATGACCTCAGCGGTCAATATTCCAAACGATGAGATCAAAGGTAAGATCATCGGCAAAGAAGGGCGCAACATCCGCACCTTCGAGCGCGTTGCCGGTGTTGAACTCATTGTTGATGACACTCCGGGAACGATCATCATTTCCGCATTTGACCCGGTGCGACGGCAGATCGCACGTGTTGCACTCGAGAATCTTATTCTCGACGGACGCATTCAGCCTTCCAAGATCGAAGAACTCGTGGAAAAAGCCAGCCTCGACATCAATAAGATCATCAAAGAGAAGGGTGAACAAGCATGCTACGAATGCGGCGTGCTCAACATGGATCCCCGTCTTGTCTCTATTCTCGGACGGCTTTACTTCCGTACGAGTTACGGACAGAACGTGCTTCAGCATTCCATTGAAATGGCTCATATTTCCGGCATGCTTGCGGAGGAGTTGGGTGCAAATGTGCAGATAGCACGAGCGGGGGCGCTCTTCCATGACATCGGAAAGGCGCTTGACCATGAAGTGCAAGGAACTCATGTGGAGATCGGACGGCGCATCTTAGCGAAATTCGGTGCAGATGAGCGCATCGTGAAGGCAATGCAATCCCACCATGAGGAATATCCTTATGAAACGATCGAATCGATCATCGTGCAGACTGCCGATGCGATCTCAGGAGGAAGACCTGGTGCGCGACGCGCGTCGGTGGAGAATTATCTCAAAAAACTTGAGGAACTTGAGAAGATTGCTTGCGCAAAACCGGGCGTAGAAAAAGCCTACGCGCTTCAGGCTGGCCGCGAAATGCGTGTCTTCGTTACACCGCAGACAATCAGTGACCTTGAGGCACATGCACTCGCACGAGATATCGCTCTTCAAATAGAGCAGGAAATGAAATATCCCGGGGAGATCAAGATAACCGTTATCCGTGAGATGCGCTGCATCGAGTACGCGAGATAATTAAAGTGCATCAAGTAGTAGGTAGGGAGTAAGAATACTGCATAAAAAAAGCCACTCAGTCGAGCGGCTTCTGCTCCTCCAGATTCTATCGCGGTCTTTTCTGATATGCGCGCCAGGCCTCCCAAGCGCCAAAACACACGACCAATGCCACAAACCCTATCGCCAAATATCCAATCCAGTTGTTTCCCATGGATGTCTCCATCTACATGACCTACAGTGATTGTACCTGATTTGGGCGATTTGTCAATGTGTTGAAAAACCGCTTTGTCTAGCGGTTTTTCGGGAATGCTGCTCTTTTTTATACTACTGACTGGGCATAATTACCCATTAAATCCTTAATACTGCTGAAGAGAAGTGACATGGAGTAAAAAATTTCTTGATTCACTCTTTCCTCAATTTTCTGAGATCGCACTCGTAGTCATATTTTAGCATATTGCTTTATGTTTGTCAATATTTTGACACTTATTCCGTTATCCACCGCAAAATAATGGCTCTGTTGCGCGAAAGTACCGCTCCTATATAATATATATAGAGGCTAGAAACCTCTGCATGCAGGGTTATTGCGAGTGATCGTACATAACAAAGATTTATTAGCATCTGCTAATCAGAAAACGATGAACAAGCAGTCAATAGTTGAGGCAGTCCACGAAAAGCTCGGCGGCACAAAGGTCGCTGCAGAGCAGGCTGTTGAGACGATGATCGAGACGATCACCGGAGCCCTCAAGAAGGGCGACGAGGTCTCGGTTGCCGGCCTCGGCATCTGGTCCGTGAAGACTCGTGCTGCACGCACTGCGCGCAATCCACGCACAGGTGAGGCCATCAAGGTCGCAGCAATGCGCGTTCCTAAGTTCCGCCCCGCAAAGGCACTCAAGGACGCCGTCAAGGAATAAGCAGTGAATCAAACATACACTAAAAAACCCGCCTTATGGCGGGTTTTTTAGTACAAGAAGCATTCGTCAAGCGGGAGGCAGCGGATCACCATACCGATGCTGCAAACCGAGCCACTTTCGCAATTTTCCCAACACGTATTTTTTTGCATTTAAAAACTCCTCGATAAGCATTCTGACGAGTGAACGCGGCTGAACCGGCGATTCACTTTGTAATACATCCTCAAGCTCATCGCCCATCCGCAGTACTTCCCCCGCCTCGCGCACCACCCCAAATGAGGCGGTGTCAGAAACCTCTGCAAGAGTTTTTTTGATCTCCTCTCTTGCCTCTTCTACTCTCGGAACCAGCCCAAGATATTCACGATGTAACTCATCTTTTTCGGCAAGTCGTTTTGCGTTTGCACTCAGTCGATCGAGTGTTGCGATGATCTTCTTTGCCTCATGCGAGACCTCATCGTTGAGCGATTTCCACTCTTCATCGGAATTTCGCTCCGGAGACGGGGGCTGATAAGCAATTCCCAGCTCCTCAAGCTCATTACGCTTAGCGTCATAAATTTCCTCAGAATATCCGTCGCTTCCGATCTTTTCTTTTTTTGGCATGAACATACTATATAACCGACATCGCCATACGTGCAACACTGTTACAAGAAAAAATTAGTCGGTCGTTGTCGAAGAACCTTCCGATTTAGCCCTGACCAAGTCATTCTGGCAGCCTTCCGCGCACATACAAAACAACCATCTATCGGTAGTGTTTCGTATCCCAGATCACGAATCACTAGATTTTTTATAGCTACTCGCACAAAAAATGTAAGTATTCGTGGCCCCACCCTGCAGTTTCACCCGCTGGCGAAACATCGCTGTGGTTCACAAAAATACAAAGAGCGCAGTAATGCGCTCTTTGAATCTCATTTCTGTGCGGGATGCCGGAATCGAACCGGCGACAAGAGTTTGGAAAACTCCTATTTTGCCACTAAACTAATCCCGCAATGAGCACATCCTAGCAGATTGAAGGCAGAGAGACAACAAGCACAACTTTTACAATATCCAAACAACGATATAATGGTTGTATGACCAATATCTTTAAATCCTATGACATTCGTGGCGTTTATCCTTCAGAATTAAACGAGGAAATTATCGAGAAAATCGGGCACGCAACGGTTATAAAACTAAGAGCAAAATCACTTGCGGTAGGACGTGACAATCGTGACTCCTCCCCTTCTTTATTTGACGCATTCACCAGGGGTGCGATGGATGAGGGCTGTACGATTATCGACCTCGGACTTGTGTCCACTCCTATGCTCTATTTTGCATCAGCAACCCTTTCTGTTGATGGAGCCGTAATGATTACCGCATCACACAATCCAGGTCAATATAATGGACTAAAGATCTGTCAAGAAAATGCGATACCGCTTGGTCTCAACAGTGGGCTGAGTGACATTCGCGACATCATGATGAAGTCCAATTTTAAAAAAGACGGGGAGAGGGGGAATATGACGACTCGCTCCATCACTGCGGACTATCACAGTTTTTTATTATCATTCGCGGATCTGCATGACATGAATTTTCGACTTGCATTTGACCCTGCTCACGCAATGGGAGTACTTGAGCTTCCAATTTTTCATCAGATTAAAAATATTGAAATTGTAGGCTCACTTTACGACACACTAGAAGCTCCCGGTACGTGCCCCCATGAAGCAAATCCTCTCAACACAGAAACACTCGAGGAACTCTCTCTTCTAGTAAAAGAAAAAAAGGCGGATATGGGAGTTGCGTTTGATGGTGATGCCGACCGTGTTGGCTTTGTCGACGAACTTGGAAATCCTGTCCCGATGGACCTCATCACCGCGATCATTGCACCGGAAGTATTGCGACGTCATCCAGGTGCAACAATACTTTATGATCTTCGCTCATCGCGCACAGTAAAAGAAGAGATCGAAGCCGCAGGTGGAATCGCGAAAGAATGCATGGTTGGTCATGCAAATATTAAAAAGCACATGCGCGAAACAGGAGCAGTATTTGCAGGAGAACTTTCAGGCCATTATTATTTTACGGAAAACGGATATGCGGCAGAAATGGGGGCACTTCCCGCAATCCTCATAATGAACATAATGGCGTCATCAGGAAAAAAACTTTCTGAACTCGTGCAACATGTCAGTCGCTATGCACACTCCGGGGAATTGAATTTCGCAATAAAAAATTCTGCTGCACTTTTTACAATCACGAAAGAAAAATATGCTGATGGTAAACTTGACACATTAGACGGTATCAAAATCAGTTATCCCAATTGGTGGTTTTCTCTCCGCGCATCAAACACCGAACCTCTTGTACGATTAAATATTGAGGGTGATACATCGATGATACTGGAAGACAAAAAGCTTGAACTGCTTTCCCTCATCAATCTCGTAAAATAATTATTATTACTCAATGCTTAAGACCAAGAAGTACCCGGCATGCATCATGGTCATGTTTACGCGCCGGGCAATAGGTGCGACCAAATTCAATCAAAAGATAGGTAAGATAAAACCACTCTTTTTTTGGAAATAATGCCATGAGGTCTTTCTCGATCTTATTCGGATCTTTTTCTGAAGAAAGACCGAGTACAGATGCCAATCGTTTCACGTGCGTATCAACAGCAACACCCTCCACAATTCCATACGCATTTCCCAATACGACATTGGCGGTCTTTCTTGCCACGCCGGGAATCGATAACATTTCCGTCATTGTTTTTGGAATTTTTCCCCCAAATTTATCGTGAATTATTTTTGCCGCCGCGAGAATATTTTTCGTCTTATTGCGATAAAATCCTGACTGAAAGATCATTTGTTCGAACTCGACTGGCTTGGCGCGAATGTAGTCCTCAAGTGTCGGATACTTCTGAAACAACGCCGGGGTGATCTCGTTCACCTTCTTATCGGTGCATTGTGCTGATAGCTCGACGGCTACGAGCAGCTCCCAATTGTTGCTGAATTGCAAAAACATTTTTGCGTCAGGAAACAGGAGTTTCAGATTGCGTAGCATGCACAGCGCGCGTGCTTTTTTTGATCCTGCATCGGAACAAAGGTGAATATCGGACATAGTATTAATCCGGCGTCACACGATACCCCGTCGGATCGCTACTGGTTGCTGTCGGATCAACGGGCAAAGCATCAACCGTAAGTGCATGCACGTTAAGACGAATACGGTAGAGCTGCTCGTTGTTCTCTTTTGTTCCGTAAAACTGAAGTGTCACTGCGTTATTCCATAAAAGTGTCGGGAAATCTTGTGAAACAGTATAACCTCCTGAAATAACAAAATAGCCACGCGGTAGTACCGACTCTATAAAAAGTGATGCTTTGTCACCCTGACTTGGTCCGACAAATGCTCGCAGTGTTCGTGGATGATTCGCACTCTTTAGAAAGATCGGGACGGCGGGAACCCGTGAAACCTCGGAAATAGACACCGTTCCATCCTGAGTAACACCCTGTTTCACAGAAAAAAGGTTTTCGGGGATCGTTGTTTCATGTGTAACACGAGCTGAAGAAGAAAGCATGCCCGCAGAGTAGAGAGCAATAACGAACAGCACAAAGGACAAAAGGGTTAGTGGGTTACGACGGATGAGCATTTGCCCAGTGTATAGCAAAATAGATAAAATTCAATGAAGCGTGAGTTGACTGAGGATACCTTCAGGTTAAACCTTCGTGATAATCTCGACGATGCCTGTTGCACAATCAAGACGTACATTCCGACCGACCGTTCCGCCTACCACCTCCGTTTCAATCGGTATTCCATGGTGGACCAATCGCGCGCGTGCACTTTCTGTATTTTCCCACCCGATACCAAACGTATCACCTTCAAGCAACGCAAACATATGCGCACCTCCGATCAATTTTGCGACAAGATGCTGCCGTGTTCCACCCAATGACTCCATATCAGCGATCAATGTGTCCACTGCAAGATCCGCATACTTCACAAATCGTTTTCCTAAATCCACATGCACACCAACCTCTGCATGCTCGATGCTCGCTTCTGGAAGTATCGCATGTGCCATCCCTCCGATGCGCACGAGGCGATCATAGAGGACGATCACGATACATGAGCCGACCCCCTTTGTGATGATGACATTCGACTGATCACCAACAAAAAGCTCAGCAATCCGTATTTCGATAGTATTGCTCATAGGTCATTTTTTTTGCCGATCATCGCATTGGTGATCGCAAGGATCCTCTCCACGGCATCCGGTCCCATAAAAAGATACATGCGCGCAGCGGAGGCCTCGCTATCAACACACACAGCAGAGCTCGATGGAGAATCGATGCAGATCGAAACATCAAGAGAAAGAAATTCCTCGTGCTGCTTCACCATCGATGCTGATAAGGAATTGAATATTGCACCACTCATATCCACGACAACGTTGGGGACGGAGTGAAGCATCTCGATGTGGAGAAATTTTGATAGTCCGTTCAACGTACCGCCGGTGATCACGTTTCCTAGTTCTTGAAATATTGACCGGTCGAATCGATCGAGTGCGCGCACATCGCTGATACTCTTTCCTGAAAGTACTTGCAGCAAGCGGAGAGCGGCAGTGCGCGGAAAAAACAAAAAGACATATCCATTAATTAACCCGTATACGCGGAGCAACACTGAGACGGTGAGATCCTCATCACCTTGCGGCAAACAGAGCGTAGTGGATGCGCTTTGTACGGATATCCCCGGAATACTTACCGTGATATGTTTCCCCATCATCAAAGACAACGTGTCTCCGGCATGCGAAACTCCGATATTTACAAGTTCTCGTAACTGGTCATTATCATTTTCTGTGAGTTGAAATAGTGATGGCATAATACTTAAGATAATGATTGGGTGTTCAGTATATCGTCTATTGCTTGTATGAGTAAACCATGGCCATCGAGTAATAATATTGTTCGTCCGTCCGGGAGAAGCGCTGAGCCTGAAAATCCCTTATTATTACGGAGAACCGGAGGAAGCGATTTGATCAATAGGTCTTGTTCACCCGTGCACGCATCTACTTCGAGAAGAAATGTTTTCTCTCCCGTTCGGATCAACACCGCGGTTCGAGAATGTTCCGGAGATGGAGCGGAACCGTATGATAGTTTGAGAATTTTATCGAGATGCATCAGCGGCAACAATGTCCCGTCGAGAAAAAGTGTTTCCTGATGCGCCGCGTCACCGACCTCCCGCGTTTCAAAGTGAAGTGTTTTAATGACATGATCGAAAGGTATCGCAAATGTGTACCCTCGTGCTTGCACGACGAGCACGCGCACTGTTGCAAGAGAGATCGGAAGATCAAGAACAAAGCGGGTCCCCTTCCCTATTTCCGGAATGGGAGAAATGACTTCAACGCGTCCTCCGACATCCTCAGCAAACCCGCGCACCGCAGCAAGACCAACTCCTCTTCCCGAAATATCCGTCACCACTTTGTTGGTCGACATATTTTGATGAAACAATAATTCTGCGAGCTGTTCGTTTCCCATAAGTGCGATCTCTTCACTCGTGCCTACCCCTTGAGCCGTTGCCACCTCTTTGACCCGCCCATAATCGATCCCGGCGCCCGAATCCTCCACAAAGATCCGTACGCGTCCCTTTTCCCTTACCGCCGAAAGAGATATTGTTCCACGTGAAACGATCCCGTGGTCGACCGCATTGCGAAGAAGATGCGCTAGTGCACCGCCAAGGCCCTCGATCACGGTACGGTCTAAGGCGATATCTCCACCTTCAACAAAAAATTCGATCGCTTTTTCTTCTCGCACCGACAGATCCCTCACCATACGAGGGAACTGGCCGAAGATCTGTTCAAGGGGAACGAGGCGAATAGCAAGAAGAGCGTCTTGATGCTCAGTCATGAGCCGCGCAAGTTCTGCAAACAATGCCTCGAGCTCGGCAATGAAGAATAATTGCTGCTTCAATACAGGGTCAGTCGTCGTCCGAACAAATTCCACAGCAGGCTCGATCATTGAATTTGCCTTCAGTCTGAGCATCAACATTTCCTCAAATAGCCCCATTAATGTATCGAGTTTTTCGACACTAACCTTGATGGTATCCGGAGTGACGATATGCAATTGCTGAACATCAGTACCGGTTTTTTCTTGCGGAACAACGGTCTGTACACCGGCATTTTCTTCAAGAATTTTTTTCAATTTATCAACAACTTCCTTACTGGGAAGTTCAACGTCACTACTCTTGATCGAGGCGAGTGAATGCGTCATGAGGTCGATCGCTGAGAGCAATAGTGTAATGATCCGTGTATCAACCACAAGGGCACCCCGCTCGGCTGCATGAAAAATATCTTCAACCGCATGAGCAAGTTCTGCCATTGAAGCATACCCCATTGTCGCAGCGGCACCCTTGATGGTGTGTGCGCTGCGCATTAACTCCTCATGGTATTCCATGTGGTTTGTTGATTTCTCAAGCACAAGCAATAAACGAGAGAGTATTGCAAGCTGCTCCTCTGCTTCCGCGCAGAAGAGATCCTTATACTTATTCATGTTCAACGGCATATGGTTGATTATATCACGCAAGCCGTGACGGTGATGGTCGACGAAAATGACTCATGATACGTTCGGGGATATCCTCTATCCGCACTCCGACTGCCTCACCGCTATCAATCGCATGCGCCGGCATAGAACGCACCGGTGCTGTTTCCGGATCCTGCGCAAGACAAAGTCCTCCACGCAATCGCAGTGCGTGCAGTCCGACGGCTCCGTCATTTCCCATTCCGGAAAGTAATACGCCGGCGATTGGTCCCTGGTAACAAGCGGCTATCGCGCGCATCGAATTGTCGATCTGCGCCTCCGGTGCATGAGTTTCACTTTCGATAATATCAAAGCTGCACATCGGGGAACCCGGTAGCGAAGTAGGTAACAAAAAAGAACCACCGGGGACAACGAGGGCATCGTTCGGAAGAAGAACGTCTCCGCTCTTTGCTTCATAAACACGGAATGAGGTAACGTGTCCGAGCCGCTCAGCAAACAGCGAAGTAAAATATGCAGACATGTGCTGAACTATCACGATCGAAATTCCGTGATACTGATCAAACGACTTGATCAAACCTTCAACCAAGGATGGCCCACCGGTAGACGCACCGATCACGACAACCCCCGAAAATGGCAGTGTGCGATCCTGCCCATTTAGGCTTCGTTCCCTAGTGTGTTTCATGCGGGCAAAGGAGTGTCGCATGCGTACTTCGGTCCACCCGACCTCCTCGATCCGTTGTACGATAGTGCGTGCAATCTTTTCTATATCAAGAGACACTTCTCCCGACGGTTTTTCGATCACATGGGCACCGGTGGACAAAAGGGTCTTTCGAACATGTTCGCCATCATCCCCCTCGAAAGCAGAAAGCATGATGATTGCCGGAAGCGGGTGATCATCACGCATAATCTCTGCGGTTGCTTCAATTCCATTTTTTCCCGGCATGTGATAATCCATCGTGATCACATGGGGTTTTAATTTACGTGCCAACTCAACTACTTCGATTCCCGATGAAGCAAGCCCAACGACTTCGATCGATTCACTTGCTTTCAATACCTCCTGAAGATAGGTGCGTATAAAAAAAGAATCATCTGCAATAAGTACACGGATCTTTTCGGTTGGTTGACTATTCATGAAACATTTGACCAAGCGTGTCGGGCTACTTACTGACCGAAATGCCGCTGGGCCTTTTCGAGCACCTGATCACGATCAAAAGGCTTTACGATGTAATCGAGTGCACCAAGTGTTTTTGCCTGCTCGATCACATCCTTTTGTCCAACCGCCGATACGACGATGACCTTCGCTTCGCTCCCGATCTCACGAAGTACATCCATACCGTTCACGTCAGGCATGATGATATCAAGAAAGATAAAATCGGGCTTCTCTGTTCTGAATTTTTGGATCGCTTCTGTTCCATTTCCCGCCTCTATGAAATTCGTATATCCGGCACTTTCAAAGATGTCACGCAATACCTTACGCATAAAAGCTGAGTCATCAACAAGAAGTATTTTTATATCCTTTGCCATACTAAAATTGTACCATAGACTTTACTCCTGTGAAATAAACATGTGCTGAAGATCCTCCTGGTCAAGGACTCGCTCAAGGTCAAGGAGGAGTACCGGTCGAAGTGATGGTGGAATTTCTTCAGGCCTCCGGTCAACCCCACCAATATGCTCGATGAAGATCGAATGATTAGGGACTTTCACTTTTGTTACCTCCTGAAACATGAAGGTTCCCTGGACATATTGCGGTGATAATCGGGCCGTAAGAATGGAGTCGGGACGATGAATTTCGCTCGCTGGGATGTGTACAATGACCTTAGGTGTATCGATCAAAATGGCGAACTGATCATTTTTATACCGCACGACAAAAAGAAAGTTTTGACTTAAGGGCTTCATTCTGGAAATACCCATACGACTTGAGAGGTCGAGGGTCAAAACGACCTTTCCGCGCAAGTGGAAGATACCAACAATTGCCGCCGGCGCATTGGGGATCGGAGTGATCGGAGGTATTTTCATTACTCGATCGACGAGTTCAACGGGTACAGCGTAAAGATCCCCGTCCAACTCAAAAAGGAATAGGTCTTTTTTTTCATCATGTCCACCTTCTTCGTATTCGGGATTCTTCACAAGAAACTCATTCTATCGTGAGAAGTTATTCATTGCGAGCTCGCAGGTGTTCCACGTGAAACACTTTTTATCGATGACGCCTTCTCAGTCATTGAAAACTGAGATCTACCCTTACCGCCGCAGGTGATTTTCAATCTTGAAGATTTAATAAAAAAACCGCCAAAAGGCAGTTTTTTTATTTAGTCGGGGCGCCGGGAATTTCGACGCCTACTGCGTCAGTACCCCTTTCCCATTTACTCAGGATAAGAATCCTTCATAAATATGGGAGAAGGGCTTCGAATCCCTCTCGGAGCTGTGCTCCTCGCGCCTTCGACTAAATAAAGAAAAGACCTCCTTGAAGGTCTTTTCTTTATTTAGTCGGGGCGCCGGGATTCGAACCCGGAGTCATCTGGTCCCAAACCAGACATGTTAGCCGTTACACCACGCCCCGATATACTTCTTCCTCACTACGTCACGCTGTCTCTTGTCATCTGGTCTCTATCCTGAAAACCAGACATGTTAGCCATTACACCACGCCCCGATATACTTCGGTCGTGTCGCAAGAGTAGCTTAAAATTCAAATTAGGGCAACTATCTCGTTTGCGATAATAAAAACACCCCATCGAATATGGGATGTTTTTCACCAGACGCTGATCAACACCTTATGGCGTCTGACTGAGTCTACCGCTCAGGTCGCCGATCTGACCCCGGAGAGTCCTAATCATTCCCACGGTATATTCGTACTGGCTCCGCTCTGCATCATATCTTGCCCGAAGACTCAGGTCATTTCTGCTCCCGCTCAACTGAGCGTAAGTTTGCATTACCGTTCTCCGTGAATTTTCCGCCTGAATTGTGAGTGCCCTCTCTTGTGACACGAGACGGTTAATATCCTGTTTTATGCGAATACGCTCACTGCTCTCCATTCCGCGACCGCCGTATCCATGCGCTTCGTATTCGCCGGCACTCCGTCCGCGTACTTCGTATTGACCTCCGTATCCGCCGCCATACGCGCCAGGAACACTTCTCGGCACAACAACAACTTCCTCCGGGGCCTGCTGTGCCGGCACTCCGGCCGCTCCAAGTATTTGCACTGCTGTCTGATTTACCGAACGATCGATGATGATGCGCACAACCCCTCCCAACACCGCGCCGCTATCTCTCCCCGCCTCACGCACATCTCTTTTAACTCCATGCACGATGCTATCTCCAAATGACTTGAAAATATTATCATCATGACCACCGGCACTTGCAACACCCGGCGCAAGGGTTGCGCCAAGCCCCACTATTAATGCGGCACCGAGAGACCGACCCCACCTCATCGACTTCGCCGCGATCGACTGATCGTCAGCTAGGGTAAGTTCTGATGAAACCACTGCGACACGGGCGGATGGGGCTTCCTGCGCCATGGCAGCAGCGACTGCGCTATCTTCAACGATATTAAGCGCGGCATTCTTATCTGCATCAGGTAGTGCCAAAAATTCCTCGCTGCTAAACGGAGAATCTGCGAGGAGTCGATCAACAACCTCCGGCGCAAGTGCATCCCAAAGTAGTTGTGATCGTTCCAGAGTTTGCATCGGATCACCGAGTTCGGAAAAATTACTCGTCAATTCATAGGTTTCTCCCACATCTCCGACGGTACCAAACTGCGGAAAAACCGTTTCTGATGTACCGATATCACCCGTGACAACGCCATCACCTTCCTCGGTGCTTGTCGTCCTAGTGCTTGAATCAATGTCAGTCAAGGAAGAAATTTGCTGCACCTCTCCGTCTTCTGCCTGTTGCTGAATTTTCTCGCTCATATAAAATTTATTATCCTAGGACTAATGAATCTTCGATTTCCCTGCGCTCCTGTTTTACGATCTCATGCAATCGTTTTAAATTCCCTCCTGCATCAAGTTTCTTCTTTAGATTTTTAACGATTGCATCAACGCCGAACGGATCTTCATCGCAAACCTGCACAAACATTTCAAGCATGGAATCAGAGATAAACGGGATTCTCCCCTCAAGCATCATCTTCTCGTCGCTTGAAAGACGAGATCCGTGAATGATCTCGATCGCATGCAGTGTCAACTCGGTGCGTTTTGAATCAGTCATGGAAATATTATATCATAGAATTTTAAACTACGCAACCTGTTCATAAAGATTGTCTTTTCCATATTATACTCATAAAAAATTCAAGAGTAATCCCCAAGCAGCGCTATGCTCATTTATACTTTGTAGTTATCTTTCACTAAACATAAAACCGCAAAAACAAAGCGATGATCAAGACAGATTTGAGGCAGGATTTCACGTGAAACACCCATAATAGACAAAACGACCTTATGACCTGGGTCCGTCATCCTTCTCGTTCATTATGTTTCACGTGAAAAGACTACCAGGCGAAATTTTCCAAAAGCGACACTTTTGCAATCTTAGTCTTTGGGTCAATAATTATCATGACCCCAAGTATTTCCCAATCACCATCAATATTTTGCTCTTCAAGGTAAATATCAATTGCTCTTCCAAGTCGAACGATCTTTTGAGCATGCAGATTATCTTCTGGACGATAATTATCGCTCATTTCACGTGAAACACCTCTTTTTACGATCGTTTTTACTTCAACAAAGTAAAATTTTTCCTCTTTTGTGCAAATAATATCTATTTCACCGACCTTCTTCCAAAAATTACGCTCAACGATTTGAAAGCCACGTTTCACGAGAAACAAGCATGCAATATCCTCTCCGGTCCTCCCTATTTGCTGTTTTTCAGTAATTTGTCCCATTTTTTCAAGTTTCTCACTATTCAGTTTCATGTGAAACCCAATTTACGTTATTCAAGTCAGATATATTGTACTGTTGCTTAATTTGTTACGTAGTAACATTAATTCTTTGCTTTCCGTGAAACGGCACAACGCCGCCCTCAATCAAATTCCTAAAGGACATAATAAAAGTCATTATAATGTCCTTTATACCCACTTTCCACAGACTTATCCACAGTTTTTATGCACAGCAGGTGTGGATAAGTTCAAAAAATGCTTAAAATCACATATTTTAGGAATTATTGACGAATTTCAGAAAAAATATTTTATTGCCGACGTTTAATTTTTTAAGGAGAAAATGCTTTGCATTTACCTGTATTTCATAAAAAACGTATATTCTTTGTGAGCAGCACACCAAAAGCTCAAGTTGATCAAAAATGACTGCTGAGTAGGCAAAGCCTCCCGCACGTCGTCACTCGGTGATAAAAAGCCCTATGAAGGGCCTTTTATCACGCTCGTTGTTCATCCTAGTGCGCGTAGGCAAAGCCTCCCGCACGTCGTCACTCGGTGATAAAAAGCCCTATGAAGGGCCTTTTATCACGCTCGTTCCTAGTGCGGGTAGGGAGAATCGAAACTTACAGTTTCAGTGCCCATTTCCCATTTTTTCAGGATATGAATCCTTCAAAAATAAGGGAAAAGGCTTCGATTCTCCCACGGAAGTGGGGCAAAACACTTCCAAACAGGCTTGCATATGAAACAACAGAGTTGAGTGAGGCGGAACGATTTCTTTCCTTAAACCATGCACAGTGCAAAATTAATGCGGGTAAGCAGAGTTTTCCTCGCACGGCGATTTTCGGAAATGGAAATCGTTACAAATCGTGAAATAGCAAAAATAACGAGATATCTCGTTATTTTTGCTATTTCACGATTTGCTAACTTCCGCTTCACTCAACCCTGGTGCGGGTAGGGAGAATCGAACTCCCGTCTCATCCTTGGCAAGGACGTATTCTACCACTAAACCATACCCGCTTGTGGACCAATACTAACGAATTCACACGAAAATGGCAAACAGGGATACATCCTTCAAGCGCTTCATCTCTATTGGCCGTGCTTTATCATTGATCATCTGCTTTAATACAAAGTACGCTCTCGTAGTGAAATGGATATCACGACTGCCTTCGAAGCAGTTATTCCAGGTTCGAATCCTGGCGGGAGCACAAAGAGCGAAGCGAGTTGTGCTCCCGAGAAGCTGAACTGCTTCAGCTTCGACAGGATTCGAAGCCCATTACCATGTTTTTGAAGATTTCTTAATCTGAAAAATGGGAATGAGGTACTGACCCAGTAGGGGTCGAAATTCCTGGCGAATATTTCTTTCGTGAATCCAACCATTCCAATAATTGTGAATCCTATATAATAGAGTCATGCAGAAACACTTTACTATTCCACCCGAAATATCACAGGTCAATAAAACGCTCGAAGCAGCCGGCTATGAAGCATATCTCGTAGGTGGTTGCGTTCGTGATCTTTACCGAGGGGTCAAGCCAAAGGATTGGGATGTCACAACGAACGCGAAGCCGGAAGAGATCATCGCACTTTTCCCAAAAACATTTTATGAGAATGATTACGGAACAGTGGGCGTCGTCAATGAAGACATCGCAGAAGACGATGCGGAGCGGGGAAGCATGCGCATCGTCGAAGTGACCCCATATCGCAAAGAAAGCGCCTATTCAAACTTTCGCCATCCTGATGAGATTGCATTCTCCGGCAGTCTTACTGATGATCTACAGCGTCGCGATTTCACCATGAATGCTATCGCGTACAATGTTTCACAAGGAATGATCATCGATCCCTACGGAGGGGAAGAAGACATCGAACGCCATTTGATAAAAACCGTAGGTGCGCCGGAAGATCGTTTTCACGAGGACGCGTTGCGCATACTGCGCGCGGTGCGCTTTGGCGCAGAGCTCGGCTTTGCCATCGAGAAAGAGACCATGGATGCGGTCGTAAAATTTACGCACCGACTTGAACACATCGCGGGGGAACGCATTCGTGACGAGTTCATCAAGATCATCATGTCGGATCGCCCCATGGAGGGTATCGTTCTGCTCAATAGAACGGGGGTACTCAAATATATCGCACCGGAACTCGAGGCAGGCATTGGATGCGAGCAAAATGGCGACCACATCTATGAAGTGTGGGAACATAACCTGCGCGCTCTGCAGCATGCAAAAGAAAGGGGATGGCCGCTCCACGTGCGCATCGCGGCGTTACTCCATGATGTTGGGAAGCCCCACACGCGTAAGTGGTCGGACGAAAAGAAAGATTGGACGTTCTACGGGCACGATGTCGTCGGAGGGCGCATGGCGGCAAAAATTCTTGAACGCTTGCGTTTTCCGAAGCAATTCATTCATGACGTCTCGACGCTAGTGCGTTATCATTTATTTTTTTCCGATATTGAGAAGATTACGCTCTCTGCAGTACGACGCATCGTTGCGCATGTGGGACCCGAACTTGTGTGGGATCTCATGAACGTGCGTGCCTGCGACCGTATCGGAATGGGGCGTCCGAAAGAAACCCCCTATCGACTACGCAAATATCATTCAATGATCGAGGAAGCAATGCGTGCACCGGTATCGGTGGGTATGCTGAAAATCGATGGTGCGGGAATAATGAGCGCAGCCAACTTGAAGCCGGGGCGGGAAATAGGATGGATACTTCATGCACTCTTCAATGAAGTGCTTGATAATCCCGAAAAGAACACGGCTGACTATCTTAAACAACGAGCGATAGCACTCTACACGCTTCCGAGAAGGGAGCTTGAGCAACTCGGAGAAGCGGGTAAGGAGAAAAAAGAAGCGGAGGAAAAAGGTGAGGTGAGTGCCATACGCAAGAAATATGGAGTGAAGTAGGCGATCTTTGCGCGCTCACAAAGAACGTCACTGCCGTCACGACCTCAACTCGCAGCGCAGGACTTTATGGTCTTTGTGTTTCAGACCTCAACACGCAGGCAATGTATTGACAAATCGCACAATCTGTGTAGTATGAAGAGTAGGCACCTTACAAATTCTGGAGCCATCAACCATCAACTTTTTTAGGAGTACGTCGTGGACAAGAACACCGCTTTTCTCTTGCGAGACGGTTACCAAATCGCTCGCCTCTTCAATCCGAACAGCCTGGAAGCCTGCGCAATCCCCTCAGACTCTGTCGTGGTAGTCAACGACCAAGGTCTCCCAACGGAATACTCCGTCACCTCGACGCGCATAACCCTCATCGGACGAGAACTCCCCGGAGGGCCGCTTGGCGACGAGTATGGCATTGTCTGCAGCGAAGACCTGCGTTCGGGCGTCTGTGATAACACGCTCGGCGGGGGGCGGCTCGAACCCTACTCCGGCGAATTTCGTGAAGAAGGCGATGTCGATGCAGAAGAGTCCGTAATCGACTGCCTGCTCCGTGAAGTGAAGGAAGAATTAGGTATCGACCTTAACCCTAACGAAGTCAAGCTCGTCGGCCTCCGGACAATAACGGAAGATCGATCGAGTGAGGTCAAGATGATGAACGGTAAGGTCTGCGCTGATGCATACTTCGTTGCTTCCGTTGATGATCGGCTCAGTGCATACCGTGCACACAATGGAGAAACCGGGGATCGTCGCGTGCTTTCGCCGGAAGAACTGTTACGAACGACAAGTTCCGCCGAAAAGAGGGTGCTTCCGCAAACACAACGGCTCGCGGTTGCCACTGCGATCATCACACTATGGGACATGTTTGGAGCCACACTACCAAAACCTGTTTATGAGTTGATTCAACGCACCCTTCCGCTTGCTCGCGGTGTGTACAACACCTCGCATTGGGCGAAAAACTACATTCCCGTGATCCAGCAATGAGTCCCACCATAGACTTCTCCGCACCATACTCTGGTGCGGATTTTTTATTCTATTTATTATTTAAGAACCACCCATACTGGACAGTGATCGGAGCCAGGCGTCTGGTCCGAGATACCTGCCGACTTAAGTTTGCTGACAAGATCAGGTACAACAAAAAAATAATCGATCCTCCATCCAACATTGCGCTCTCGAGCATGTGTCTTCATATCCCAAAAACTATACGCACCTTCTTTGTTCGGATGAAAATAACGAAACGTATCAACATAGCCGTGATACACAAGCTCGTCGATCCACGCGCGTTCTTCCGGAAGGAATCCCGTGTTGTTCTCATTCTCTTTCGGTCGCGCCAGGTCAATCTCCTCATGTGCCGTATTGACGTCCCCGCAGACCATGACCTTTTTCCCTTGTTTCCGCAGCTTTTCTATATGCAGCAAGAAAGCATCATAAAAATCGAGTTTATACTTGAGGCGCTCTGGCCCCCCACCTCCGTTCGGGAAATAGACATTCAAAAGGACAAGATCTCCATAATGTCCGATAATGATCCGTCCTTCGTCGTCAAAGCGCTTAATTCCTATACCGTATTCTACCTTGTCGGGCTTTGTCCTTGAGTACAAGGCGACACCACTGTAACCCTTCCGCCCTTTTGAATGCGTGAAGTAAGCAAAATACCCCTTTGGACTGCGCACTTCTTCAGGCAACTGCTCCGCTTCTACTTTTGTTTCCTGCAACCCGAGTACATCGGGCTGCGTTTCATACAGCCAATCCAAAAATCCCTTCTTTGCTGCTGCACGAAGTCCATTCACATTCCATGAAACGTAATACATTTCATGATTATATCGCAAAAGAAATATTCCCGCCTATCACCAGTAGAACGCCTATAAAAAACTAAATTGTTACACGAATAACAAAAGCATTACGTTTCACGGAACGATCACCTTTTGCGCTTATCGTGAAACAGCTTATGCACTTCACGAAGTTTGCTATCAGTCACATGTGTGTATATCTGCGTGGTGGCAATATTTGCATGCCCCAATAACGCCTGCACGGAACGAAGGTCGGCCCCATTTTCCAATAGGTCAGTGGCAAAACTGTGACGAATAACATGAGGGGTGACCTTTTTTGAGATTCCTGACTTTATTGCATAGTGTTTCACAAGGCGTTCCACGGAACGGGAAGTAAGCCTTAACGAACCTTCTTTTTTGATTTGGGATCGTTCTCCGCCGCGGCCCACCTGCACAAAAAGGGCGTCATCAACATCTGTCCTTCTGTGAAGATAAGCCTTCAGTGCTGCTTTCGCCGTCTCGGACAAAAATACGACACGCACCTTTTCACCCTTTCCCCGCACGGAAAACTCATCGCGGGAAAGATCCAAGTCGCGTGGCAGCCCGCACAATTCAGATACACGCAGACCGGTGGAGAATAATAATTCCAGTATCGCTGTATCGCGAAGCGCAACAAGCGTATCACCCCGTGGGGCCATGAGCAGACGATCAAGATCCTGTGTGGATATCAGGTCTAATTCACGCTCTGAAACTTTTGCGAGCTCGATCTTCTCCGGCGACATGATATTTTCAGCACCCTGACGCATCAAATATTTCAGGAATGCGCGAAGAGCGATCAGATAATAGTTCTGTGTCCGCTTTTTTAATGTAGTTTCCGGAACCCCCCGACGCGACTCCGTTGCGAGCTGCCTATTGAGCCAAAGACGGTATTCACGGACGACGTCATAGGTAATATCCGACGGCTGCGTCAGCTTCGAATATTCAAGAAAACGCGTCAAATAGCGATCATAATTTTCTACCGTATGAATACTTCTTCCTTTTTCTATTTCCGTGTATTCAAGAAAATGTTTTTTCCACTCATGTAAGTCCATTTATTCATTGTAGCAAGCGAATCGATCTTTGGCGCAGAAGATGGGGTTAGACATAATGAAAAAGAAAGGTTGTGCATATCTTTGCTTGTTGAAAAAAACAAACACGAGTGATACGATGAGAGCAACAGAATCTATGTTTAACCCAAACGAAGCACCAGTGTTCGAAGGAGGAGAAGAAAACGAAGCAGATATTAGTACTATGCTCCGAAGAGCATATGCTTCCGCCGAAGATGGACTCGAGCAACTACCGGAAGAGATTGAGGTGGAAAATATCGAGGACGTCCTGAACGCGACAAACTTAAGCCCTGATGCGCTTGAAGCCTTCAGGTCATCTCACTACGCAGAATAGTACAAACCACTATGCCAATCCCAAGTTACACGGGAAAACAAAGCCTCGGCACGCAGATCATCTTTATCAAAGATGGGGATATTTTTAGCGAAGAAGAGGAGGGGGGCAGCACCCCCGTCGACATCAGAGCGATAAATGACGAGACAAAACAAATGCTTGCTGCAGACGATAGTATCGAATATTCACATGTCAGTCTTACCCCCGACCAAGAACTTCAGCGATTTCTTGACGAAAAATTTTAGCAGCGATCAAGGTTGCGTTTTTTTTTCTTTCGTGCTAGGATGTCTCCCATGTTAACAGCAAAGAAAAAGCAGGTCGTTATGGCCAAAACCCAGCGTCACGATACCGATACCGGTTCTCCGGAGGTTCAGATCGCTATTTTAAGTCAAAAGATCAATGAGCTTGCAGCGCACCTGAAGGAGAACAAGAAGGACAATCATTCACGCCGCGGTTTGCTCAAAATGGTTTCTGACCGCCGTGCCCACCTCAAATATTTAAAAAAGAAGAGTGAGGCAAAGTACAACTCACTCGTCAAGAAATTAGGAATCAAGTAAAATAATAATGCACGACAAGCGTGCATTATTATTTTTTGTGTGAGAATTTTCGAGACCGCATTATTTAATCTATCTACTGTTCGCACATTTTTATAAACGTTTGATTACTTTTTATAACTAACGTTTTGTAGATCTTGAATGAAGTTCGAGGCGTCGAGCCGAGCGGGGCTCTCCAGACTTACTCACCGTAAGTTCTTAGGGACCTTGACGTGAAGACAGCGAAGAAATTCATCAAGATCCGCGAATCGCCACACTTATGTCAGTCACAAAACACAAAGACCAGCGCGTCGGTGTCTTTATTGATGCGCAGAATCTCTATCACAGTGCAAAGAATCTTTATGATGATGCCCGAGTGAATTTTAGTAACATTCTCGAAGATGCCGTTGCGGGCAGAAAACTTATTCGCGCAATGGCATATGTCATCTCAACAAAATCCGGTGAGGAACAGGCATTCTTCGAGGCACTCGGTAAGATTGGCATCGAAACACGATCGAAAGAACTCCAGGAATTCTGGGGTGGAGCTAAGAAGGGTGACTGGGACGTCGGCCTCGCAGTCGACGCAATCACGCTTGCACCGAAACTTGATGCGATCATCATCGCCTCCGGAGACGGCGATTTCGAACCGCTTGTAAAATACCTTCAAATCAATATGGGCATCCAAGTCGAAGTCGTTGCATTCGGTAAGTCTGCTTCATCAAAATTGCGCGATGCCGCCGACGACTTCTTTGATCTTTCCGGAGATCCGAGCGCATATCTCTTGGGATTCAAGGAAAAACGCAGAAGTGTGCCACGCGGAGGAGGACGGAGCGGAAGGGAGGGAAATGAGCCGCGACCCCGGCGCGCAGTGTCGCTTTAGGAATCTGGAAAAAGGTGTGGCCATTGCCCCGCTTTTATTGCCGACGTAGAGCGAGCGAAATAAAAAAGTCTTCTTTTTCATTTCCGGGCGACCAATTTTTCTTAGCAGTATTCTGCTTTAGAAAAATGGAAGTACTCCCCGTGGTGCCGAGGAGTGCTAAAAAGGTTCGATATCCTGGCGGCACAAGCCCTGGACTCGCGCGAGGCTTTGCGAGCTCACTGCGAGTCCAGGGCTTGTGCCCTAGGGTTTAATTACCTTTTATTTTTATCTGCGTTTGCTATAGTGACTCCATTACCAGCCGCTGCGGCGTCCGGATCATCGAATTGAAGGCACTCTTTCAATGCGAGAATCTGGACACCACAACGTAAATTCATGTTATGAAAAAAGAATCATTCGAGATCGAGATCGGGGGAAAGAAGCTTATCGCGGAGTTCAATGACCTTGCGAACCAAGCCCACGGTTCGGTCTTTATCCGATATGGGAATACGACTATCCTTGCGACCGCGGTGATGTCGAATAAGAAGCGTGAGGGAGGAGATTTTTTCCCGCTTACGGTGGATTATGAGGAGCGCTTTTATGCCGCAGGCAAGATCCTTGGTAGCCAATACATGCGCCGCGAGGGACGTCCCTCGGATGTCGCGGTTTTGTCCGGTCGCATCATCGACCGTGCAATACGCCCACTTTTCGATGGACGCATACGATACGACGTACAAGTCGTCATCACCGTTCTTTCGATCGATAAAGACGAGCCGGACGTACTCGCGGTGAACGGTGCGTCGATCGCGCTTGCGGTTTCCGAGATTCCGTTCGGCGGGCCGGTCTCTGCGGTACGCGTTTCTAGACAGAACGGAAAATGGGTCACGATGCCGTCATTTCGTGTCGAAGAAAATGTAGAGATCATTGAAGGTGACTGCGAGCTTATCGTCTGCGGCAAGGACGGCAACGTCAACATGATCGAGATGGGGGGAGAGCAGATCTCAGAAGATGTCGTCATGGAAGGACTCACCTATGCAAGTGCTGAGATCGAGAAACTACAAAAGTTTCAGGAAGCGATTATTGCAAAACTAGGAAAAACGAAACGCATCATAGAGCTCGACGAGGTTGGTGAAGACATCAAGGCATTGTTTACAGAGAAGATCGCTCCAAAATTTGAATCAACAATCTGGGGAGAGGCCGGCCGTACACGCGAATATGCACTCATGGATGAGTGGATGACATGCGTCAAAGCCGTCGAGGGGATGAATGACAAACTTGCAGCACAATATTTTGATGACGAGGTAAATGATCTCCTGCACAAAAAGGCAATCAACGAGAACAAGCGCCCTGATGGCCGCTCATTCGATGAGGTACGCCCGCTTCTTGCAGAGGCAGGAGGGATCTCGCCCGTACTTCACGGATCGGGAGTCTTTTATCGCGGAGGAACACACGTGCTTTCCGTACTCACATTAGGCGGACCGCAGGATTCACTCATCATTGAAGGAATGGAGGTGCAGGGGAAGAAACGCTACCTGCATCATTACAACTTTCCGCCATTTTCTTCGGGTGAGACAGGACGCATGGGGGGAATGAACCGCCGAGCGATCGGGCACGGGGCGCTTGCCGAAAAGGCACTCCTGCCGGTACTTCCTGCGAAGGAGGCCTTTCCGTACACCATCCGCATCGTTTCTGAATCAATGGCCTCGAATGGTTCGACATCAATGGCCTCGGTCTGCGGTTCCACGTTGGCCCTCATGGATGCAGGCGTGCCCATTACGGAGCCGGTCGCAGGCATCGCATCGGGACTGATGATGGAAACACCGACAAAGTATAAGGTACTCACTGATATCCAGGGACCTGAGGATCATCACGGCGATATGGATTTCAAGGTTGCCGGCACAAAGAACGGTGTTACTGCAATTCAAATGGATGTAAAGGTTAATGGAATTCCACTACCGATACTCGCGGAAGCGTTTGCAAAAGCGAAAGCCGCTCGCCTCACTATTCTTGAGACAATGAAGGCCGCAATTGCAGCACCACGTGCGGACATTTCTCCCTTTGCTCCGAAGATCGTGGTCATCAAGATCAAGCCCGACCAGATCGGGATGGTAATCGGCTCCGGAGGAAAAACAGTAAAAGAGATCCGCGAGCAAACAGGAGCGGAGATCGATATTGAAGATGATGGCACAGTGTTCTGCACCGGAAAGAGCGGCTCCGCGGAGAAGGCACGCGATATTATTGCGGAAATGACCCACGAGTACGTTGCAGGAGAAATGTTCAAGGGTGTCGTCACGCGACTCATGGACTTTGGTGCCTTTGTAAAGATAGGGCACAGCGCGGAAGGACTCGTTCACGTCTCTGAAATTGCCCCATTCCGTATCGAGCGCGTCGCTGATTATGTTAAGGAGGGAATGGAAGTCCCCGTCGTCGTCAAAGAAGTCGATGATAAGGGTCGCATCAACCTCTCCATCAAGCGCGCCGACAAGGATTTCATCAAGCCAAACGAGCGAGATGCAAAGATGATGAGTGAATCTCATGGCGATGACACCGGTCCGACACCAAAAAGATTCGTCCCCACGCCAAAACCGGGGATATAGCTAGATGAAAGACCACCGCCAAGGATGGTCTTTCATTTTCAACTCGGATCGAAAACATGTTTATCTGTCGGACGTATGACCTATTGCTGTTCAAATGTAATTTCCTCACAAAAGAGAACAACGGTATAATGCAAACACATGAAAGAGATATCCTACGATGGACCAACGTACGACGAGAGCGAACAGCGCAGAAAGAAGGCGCGCAGCCGCGGCTCGGAAAAAGTACCACCGCTACGTACTTTTCGCGGCGATGTAGCCGACCTCGTCACAAAACAAAACATGACCAAAACACAAATGGTCATCGCAGAGACGGAGCGTCGCGAAGAGCGAGGGGAAACACGCACTATACATGAAGGGGGATCTCATCTTGGCAGGATCATCTTTGTCCTTCTGCTCGTGCTCACTTTCGGTATCGGCATCGCACTCTATGTACTTGTGGGATCAAAAACAACCACTACCACGGAGGTAACGACACCCAACAAACCTGAGCGCCAAATATCAGCGGAGATTGCTATCACCGGCTCCCCGCGCGAGCAGATCATGGCTGACATTTTCATTGCTTTCGGCGACACAACGCTTGCATCGGGAAAAATACGTGAAATAGCGTTCACGGTGAACAATGTCGAAGGTGGCACGAGTGACGCGTCTACAGCAGAACTTTTCACCGCACTTGCACACTCCATTCCGCCTGAAACATTGCTCCGTTCGCTCGATGAGACCAACACATATGGAATTTATACAGGGGAACACTCACTCGCGGGATTTTTCAAGGTCACCTCACGCTCATATCCGGAAACCTTTGCGGGAATGCTTGAGTGGGAAAATAGCATGGCGAACGACCTCGCCCCGGCACTTAACCCCAATTATGGAAGGACCGGCCTCGTGACCGTTCGCAACAAGCCCTTCACTGATGAACGCCTTGAGGGTGTCGATGCACGCGTACTGCGTGACGATTCCGGAATACTACTTATCGCATACACGATCCTCGAAAGAAAAACACTCGTCATCGCCGGCGGCGAAGAAGCATTGCGAGGACTCATTCTCTCTCTTACCGAGACAACCGTACAGTAGAAAAAATGTTGCCACTATACTTTTTTCGCGTATGATAACTACATATGGGAACACAATTCGCACAATTAAAACAAAAACTCGAAGAAGAGAAAGCAATACTTGTTCAAGAATTACAGAAGGTTGGGCGCATTAATCCGGACAATCTCGCGGACTGGGAACCCGTTGCGGCAGACCTGAATCTCGATACTGCCGAAGAGGAGGAAAGGGCGGGTGAGATCACTAACTTTGAAGATCGCAGCGCGGTCGAATTTGAACTCGAAAAAAGATGGAACGAAGTCAACGCCGCACTCACCGCGATCGACGCAGGCACCTACGGAAGTTGTGTCGTTTGCAATATGGACATCGAAGAATCCCGGCTGCTGGCAAATCCCGCAGCAACCACGTGCATCGCACACATGGAATAACCCGACGCATCATGGCATTTGCAAAACTGTATTCCATCCAACCGACGCTTTCCGGCGGACATCGTATCACGATTGAGGCTGATCTTACGAAAGGTATTCACGCCTTTACAATCGTAGGACTTCCCGACAAGGCCGTCGAAGAATCACGCGACCGCGTCAGTGCCGCAATTAAAAATAGCGGATACAAATCACCAAAACAGCGCAACCAAAAGATCACGGTTGCCCTCGCACCCGCCTCACTCAAAAAAGAAGGACCGTCTTTTGATCTACCGATCGCGCTCTGTTATCTCCTTGCAACGGAAGACTGCCGCTTCGCCACGGAAAACAGGTCGTTCGCAGGGGAACTTGCGCTCAATGGCGACGTGCGTGCGATCAGAGGGGCGCTTGCGATCGCGAGTGCGGCAAAGAATCTTGGAATGACGGAGGTCTTCGTGCCCAAAGAAAATGCGCGCGAGGCGGCACTCGTCTCCGGTATCACTGTTTATCCTGTCACCTCATTGAAGCAAGTGATCGCGCACCTCACACCAGACCTCAAAGGCGGGGCGGCGCATGAACGCATCACTCCGCAAGAAGCCACGCCACTCGACACACCACTTTCACGAATAGTACATCGATCATGGAGCGATATTCGCGGGCAAGAAGGTGCGAAGCGTGGACTCATGATCGCCGCCGCAGGCGGACACAACATTGCCCTCTGGGGACCTCCCGGCACAGGAAAGACCATGCTCGCAAAAGCATTCACCGAACTCTTACCGCCACTTTCTGAAAAAGAAGCACTGGAGGTCACCGCGATCCACTCCGTTGCGGGGGCACTCACGAGTGAGATCATCGTGACTTCGCCCATGCGCGCACCGCATCACACCTCATCCTATGTCTCCATCATCGGAGGCGGTGCTATTCCAAAGCCGGGTGAAGTGACACTTGCGCATCGTGGTGTGCTTTTTCTCGACGAGTTCCCTGAGTTTGATAAGCGCGTCATCGAATCACTGCGCCAACCGCTCGAAGAGGGTTACGTGCACGTATCTCGCGCGAAAGGTTCGGAACATTTTCCTGCGGAATTCATCCTTATCGCGGCGATGAATCCTTGCCCGTGTGGGTATTGGGGGGACACCAAAAAACCCTGCGTGTGCGTACCGGGTGCTATTCAACGCTACCAACGCAAGATATCCGGCCCGATCATCGACCGGATCGATCTTTGGATCGAGGTCCCGCGAATTGCACACGACACATTAGCACCGGGAAAAAGAAAAAACGACAACAAGGAAATAGAGCAACTCCAATCAGACATCGCTCGCGCTCGCGCACATCAAGCAAAACGATTCGCCGGCTCCACGGTCACACAAAATGCAAAAATGAGCGTTCATGCGATCGACCAATTCATCAAGCTCGACGAGAGCGTCATCACACTATTGAATGAGAGCGCAAAACGCCTCGACCTCTCACCGCGCGCATACCATCGCATCATCAAACTTGCGCGAACCATCGCCGACATCGATGAATCACGCCACATCAAGGAAGCACACATCCTCGAGGCGTTGCAGTATCGCCCAAAAAGATTATTTGCATGAGCGTCGACAAAAGAACCCAGATGCGAGGCGTGGAGAAAGCAACGAGCGACCTAAAATTCAACGACCGTAGGGAGTATGAATTTGGAAGTCCCAGTATGGGGAAAGACGTATTCATATACGTTGACTGAGTTGCTGAGGTGAGAAGCGAATACATGGAGCTTCGCAAGACTCGTTGAGGATTCTTTGAATGAAGTGAAAAAGAAACCCAACGAGTGGACAGTTCCTGTAGGGAAACACAACAAAGCAAATGGGTGCTTTTGTTGACTCGCTAACGCTTCGTTATGGTGATCTTCGCCACAGTACGCTCAATATCATCGATCTCTCGCAATGATGACGCCTGGTGTGCGGAGATGAGCGGGAAATGTCGTACCTTACCGATATCTTCCGCGATGGTCCAAGCATCCTCACCGGTCACCCATTCTTCAGGCTGATATTTTCGTATATCAAAAGGCAGCGAGTATGCACGAAGCGTCTTGATGCCATCGGTGTCGTAGTATTCATGAAAATATGACATTGCGAGTTCGCGTAGTGTGCGATATATGGGATCACGATACAGCGTATACGCGTGATTGCCTTTCGATATCGCACCCCAACAGCCATTCCGCTTGAACAACGCAACAACATGATCAAAATCACCGCCACCGGCGACGAGGTCCATTAAGAGCGGCTTCTCTCCGTGAACCCAAAATGCGAGTGCTGCGACCACTGCACCCTCGATGCAATGCGCGCGACGCTTCGCAAGGACCTCACGCACCGACATGCACGAATCACCGTTTCGTTCGAAATTATGGGGAATAGCGGAAACAAACGACTGAATTGCTGCGGGGGTGCCGAGCGCAGAGAAGATCTCCAGCTCTTTTTCACTCAAGCCGATCTTTTCATTATCAAAAATTATCTTCTTCACGTTTGTAGTGTATCAAAAACGACCGACCCCCGCCTTAAGGCAAGCAAGCCATACTCTGAGTACGGTGCAGCGCATTTTTATACTTTAGCAAAGTAATGCGTCAAATTTAGAAAGGATTTCGTGCGCCGCGGATCTCGAAGTGCAAATGTGGTCCCGTCGATCGCCCCGAATTTCCCATCGTCCCGATCGTCTGCCCCTGAACGACGATCTCTCCTGATGACACAGTCACCGACTTTAGATGCCCGTAGAGCGTCTGTGTTCCATTGCCATGCTGAATGACGACGTAACTCCCGTACCCCCCATTATAGCCGCCCCGTCGAGCAATAATGACTGTTCCTCTTGCGGCGGCCATCACCGGCGCCCCTATCCCGAGCGAGGAGACGAGATCAACGCCGTTGTAACCATGAAGCCGCTGTGTCTTTCGATAACCTCCGAACGGCGCCTGATAGTACCCATTATAAAGTGGGACATTTCCGCCGCCTAATTTCGAGGAAGCGGGCTTTGTCTTGACCACGACCGCAGCAACCTCTCCATCAGGAATGATGATCTCGGAGTCGATCGCGAGTGTGTCTCCATCAATGCCATTATATAAACGGATCTCATCGGGATCCCCCGCATACTTCTTCGCGATCGACGATACCGTATCACCTCGTTTTACGATATGCCTTACCCCTGACACAGGAAGGATCACCAGCGTCTGTCCGACAGAAAGCTTCGTGCCCCGAGGCAGGCTATTTGCCCAAAGAATGGTGTTCACCGAAACATCAAACATCTGCGCGATCGCAGAAAGAGAATCACCCTCGTGGACAACGTAAATACTGATCTGTCCATGGCCGCCTTCCATTCCGTCAACATCCGAAAGCCCCCCGTCCGGACCAACATCAGGCAATATCGCACTTTCACCGACAGTACTGATCTCAGCAGAGTCTGGATTGATATATTCCCCGGGGCCTATCGCGGCTGCGAGCAGGGCAACATTCTGTGAATTGATGATCTTCTCCTGAGTGCTCACCTTGCTGAAGATGTCTCCGAAAAAAGAAAAGAAGCTGGCAGATGCGACAGCTCCGGGAATGATGAGGAGGAGAAATAGAGAAAAACTCAGCTTTTTCAATGAAAGCGTGCTCATCCGAAACAGACTGACCAGACTTCGCAAAAAGCGAAGTTCAGGTATTTGGGGGGTGTTAAATGCGATAAGCCTATTTAGTTACGCGTCCTTCGTTCTTTCGTCCTGCCTTAACGTCATTCTTCCGAACTTCCATTTGACAACCGTATAGAAAGATTATATCTAACTCAATTCGACTCAGTCAACCATTTTTTAGCTTGAATTAACAAATTTGCAAAAAAATATGGCAAATATATGGCTATAAATATACGCTATACATTTTTACAGCATATGAGGATGTCACATTCGGGCTATGTTAAGCCATATTTTTCAAACTGGGGAATTCTTTGCTGCGTCGCAATATATGGCTTAAAATATAGATATTTTTATCTTAGGAAATTGTTGCCAATGGGTGCTAATATGATGGCTAATGTATTCCGAAAAAAAGACAAAAGACCTCCTTGCAAACCTGAACCCAGCGCAGAAAAAGGCGGTCCTTGCCACGGAAGGCCCCGTGCTCATTGTTGCCGGAGCAGGAGCGGGAAAAACTAAAACGTTGACCCATCGCATCGGCCATATTATGGAGGGAGGGGTCCCGGGTGGTGCCATCCTCGCTATCACTTTCACCAACAAAGCGGCCAAGGAAATGCGGGAACGCGTTTTTGCGCTGCTGGGGGCAGAAGGAATGGTGGGTGGGTTCGGGCGCCGGAGAGATCTTCCCTTTATCGGGACCTTCCACGGCCTCGGCATCTCCATTTTGCGTGAAAAAGGGGAGGCGATTGGCATACCGAAAAGTGCGAGCATTCTTGCCCAAGACGAATCACTCAAACTCATCAAACAATCCATGGTGAAAGCCGGAGTTGACCCAAAACAGTTCGAACCGCGCAAGGTTCAAGGTCTCATTTCCCGCCATAAGGGAAATCTCGGAACTCCAGATACGATCGAGCAGACGACGAATAACCGCTACCTCGCAACGACACTGAAGCGGGTCTTTGTGCTCTACGAAGAGGCATTGCGGTCAGCAAACGTGCTTGATTTTGATGATCTTCTGGAAAAGACCGTAAAACTGCTCCAATCCCATGAGGAGATACTCCGGTACTATCAGACGCAATGGCAATACATCCACGTCGACGAATATCAAGACACAAACCAAGTCCAATATCAGCTCGTTCGACTGCTTGCAGGAAAAACGAAGAATATCTGCGTCGTCGGTGATAGTGACCAGAATATTTATAGCTGGCGCGGTGCATCAATAGCGAATATTCTCAATTTCGAGGAGGACTATCCCGGTGCACGGGTGATCCTGCTCGAACAGAACTATCGTTCAACACAGAACATTCTCTCGGCAGCCAACACGGTGATAGCCAAGAACACGATGCGCAAGCAAAAAAAGTTATTCACCGAAAATGTTGCTGGAGAAAAGCTTTCACTTTTTGCGGGATATGATGAAACGGACGAGGCGCGCTTCGTTGCGATGCGCATTGCCGCCCTCTTATCAAGCGGTGCGCGTCCCAATGAAGTGGCGATTCTCTACCGCACGAACTTCCAATCTCGCGTGCTTGAGGAAGCACTCCTCTTTGCAGGCATCCCGTATCAAGTGCTGGGGGTCCGCTTCTATGAGCGCAAGGAAGTGAAGGATGTTCTTTCATACCTGAAGGCCGCACGAAATCCGAACTCTCCGTTTGATCTTGAGCGCGTCATCAATGTTCCCGCGCGGGGAGTGGGGAAGGTCACGCTCATGAAGATCCTCGCAGGCGAAGCGGATAAACTGCCCGCGACGATGCGTGCAAAGGTCGCGCTATTCTACGCACTACTTGAGAAGATCAAGCATGCCGAGGAGACAATGAAGCCGTCGGTGCTCATCGCCTTCATCATCAAAGAGACGGGTATCGAGCGTATACTGTCGGACGGGGATGAAGAAGATACGGAACGACTTGCGAACGTGCGCGAACTCGTCTCGGTCGCCACGCGCTATGACGTCTTTGAAGGAGAGGAAGGGATCGAGCAGTTTCTTGCCGATGTTGCACTTGAGTCCGATCAAGACACAATGAAGGGCGAGGTTGACGCAGTACGCCTCATGACCATTCACGCATCAAAGGGTCTTGAATTCCCATACGTGTTCATTACCGGAATGGAACAAGACCTTTTCCCGTCTCGTCGCTCACGCGATGAGAGCAAGGATCAATCCGAACAAGAAGAAGAACGGCGGCTTTTCTATGTCGCACTCACCCGAGCTGCAAAGAAGGTCTTTCTGTCCTACGCATCGTTCCGCACCATCTTCGGCAGCCGTACGGTGAATATTCCTTCAGAATTTCTTGATGACCTTGACCAAGCACTGCTGGTGAATGAATCCCGAGAAGGTGAAGCCTTTCCGGAGAATACCTTCAAGTCAAACGGCAAACGCGTCAGTCTCCTCGGCTGGGATGAGGATAATGACAGCGTTGTCTATATATAATAGAATCTACGCAAGTGGCGAACTTCTTCGTTGTGGAGCCTCTGCGACTCGGTCAACATATATGAATATGTCTTCTTCGCTTTCTCCACGCCTCGAATTTCATCCGCTTGCGTAGATTCTATGAAAAATATTCAAGCAAAAAAATCATTAGGACAGAATTTTCTCCGCTCGGAAACGACCATTGAAAAGATCATTGATGCATCCGGTATATTCCCCGGAGACATCGTCATTGAAGTCGGCCCCGGGGAAGGGGCGCTCACGAATGCCCTCTTGAACGCTGGGGCTCATGTGATCGCGATTGAAAAGGATACGCGCTGCATCCCCATTCTTACTGACCGATTTGCTGATGCGCTTCGCGATGGTCACCTAATACTTTTAGAAGGCGACATTCTGGAAAAAAATATTACGCGGGAATTATTTGATGAACTACTCGGTAATGTGCCGACATATAAAGTCGTCGCCAACATTCCTTATTACATTACCGGAATGCTTTTCCGCTATTTTCTCGAGGAACACCGTGCTCCTTCACAGCTCACCTTCCTCGTACAAAAAGAGGTCGCGGAGCAGATCGTCTCGCGCAACAAAAAAGAGACGATCCTTTCACTCTCAATTAAGATATTTGGTGACCCGGTATATGTTGCAACGGTCCCAAAGGAATCCTTTGATCCGGTGCCAAAGGTCGATTCTGCGATCCTCATGATCACCAATATCAGCAAACAAAGGATCGAAGATTTTACTGAAAAAGAATTCTTCACCCTCATCAAGGCCGGTTTTCGCGCGAAACGAAAAATGCTCGTCGGAAATCTTTCAGAGGGATTAGGTATACATAAAGACAAGATAATTGAGTACTTTGACGAGCTCAGTATTGATAAAAAAGCACGGGGAGAGGATCTGCCGATCGGAACATGGATGTGGCTTACTAAGAAAATCTCAAGTCATACAAAACACCCTCACGAAAAATAGTGAGGGTGTTTTGTATACGTAACTTCTCTTACAGTGATGTTCCAACGCGAACCATACTTCCATCTGTCGGCCAAGTAACGCAGATCTTTCCGACCCAATACATACATACCCCACCGGGGCTGCGATTACCGAGCAGCCACACACCCAAACTGTAGATATTGTACTCCGGGTGAAGGATCGTACCGCCGGGATAATAAATATAATTAGTCGGAGTTCCCGGCGTGGTACTAAGATCCATCACCGTCACCGCAATCACTCCTGGGCCGGTACAAGTGCAGTACTGGATCCAGGTCGAAAGTCCGCCGAATGGGATACCCGTGTCTGCCTCTGTCGGGTGTACGTAAACACCAAATGCGATCGCTCCGCCAACGATCACAACAGTTACTGCGATCAGTATGCGGGATGCCGCACTGATGTTTTGTTTAAGCTTTTTTACAAGAATGGCAAGATATTTCATAAGTATGATGATTATAGTATGGCACGCGCATTCCAACTATATAATTACGGTGAACATTAATTTTTTAGAGATTCCGTTTTCGTTGAGGATGCCGTACCAAACAGGGATACGGGCGTCAACCGACGAGTAATCGATCCCTTGTTCTACTCCGGGTACTTCGGCGGTAACCTTAAACTGTAGCGTCTTCCCATCTGCCGAGATAATATTTTTTTGAAAACCTTGTCCGCCGATAACTTCATTCCCTTGTGCAGTAAACCCAGTACCGGTAACCGTCACCATGGTGCCGAGCAGCCCCTCTGCCGGAGAAAAACTGACAATAGTTGGTGCAGGAACATTCAATTCGGTAACGATAAGGAACATTTTGTTTGTTGCACCCTTACTGCTTGATATCCAGAGGTCGTGCTTTCCTCGTGGTGCGTTTTCCGGGACGATAAAGGTGAGCACACCCAACTTATCAACACTGGTACTAGCGATCAAATAGTCACCAAGGTGAACGATATTCCCTTCAGTAGCAAGACCGACCCCATAGAGCAGCACCTTAGTTCCGCGCGAAGCAGTATATGTCGAGGGAAACATCATGACGGGGGTTGCAGAATGAAATGCCGCAAGTGATGCGACAGTATCATTCACCACCTCGGACTTATTTGTCGTGGCGGTGCTCGGAGCTACGGTCGAAGGTGCCTGATTGACCACTGCAACTGGAGTGACGGGATTAGGGGGAATGGGGGTTGGCGTTGTGATAGGAGTGGAAATCGCTACTTGCGACTTATTACACAACGTGAGGATCTTCGCCCTTGTGAATGTCCCCACATAACCGCTCCCTGTCGTAAGTCCGACCGGACTGAGTACTTCTCCGGCATAAATATTCTGAAAAGCAACAACCGCTTGCTTCGTGAGCGGCCCAAAGTAGCGACTCTCAAAACCGGCTGACCCCGGACCAGTCACGGCTACATTGGTTCTTGGGTCTCTGTTCAAAACCTGCTGAAGTAGCGTAACGTCGGTACCGCTCATACCAAGCGAGAGATTGCGCGAAAGGGTCACACAATCGGTCGCGGCAAAGACGGGGAGTGCAGTGAATAATGAAAAACACGATACAAGAAGGATAATAAATGTTCGCATGTGCATCATATAGGGTGGTTAAGCAACTATTACAATAAATTATAGCAGTGTGCCTCCGTTCTGTCTGCACTATTGCAAAATGATCGCTTTCCACCTCAAGACCATTGACAATTCACAAATTCGTTATAACATGACTCTCGGAATGTTACTTTACACAGGAGATCGGAATGAAAAAATTGTTTCTTTTAGCCTCGGTAATACTGGCGGTCACTTTTTCTCCACTGGCACTTGCCAATAAAGGTGACGAAAATCGCACGGCCTCTGACCCAAAGCAGCAGACCTTGGAAGAGATTATTATTGAAAAAAATTCCTACGTACGGCCATATCTGCCCAAAAAAATAGTTGGGAGAGGTTTCGCTATAGGGGGTTGCGATCCGGATGGAAACATCATCCCCTCAAGGCAGGGTATCAGGTGTTTTGACGTGAGGTCGGTGGATGGAAAGCAAGCTTGGCGTATTCGAACAATAATCCATGGAACAGTAGACCGCGTCTGGAAAATCAACAGCCACAAGTTGACACCCTGGGTTGTATTTGATGCAAACAACATAGGTGTCCTTATTTTTGAAAGCAGTGAAGCACAGCAATTCGCGGGTTCGGGAAATGGAAATGACCCCAATCTTGCGACAGATAAGCGTGAAACACCGGAAAGAAATGCGGCACAAGAGATCCTCGACGCGATACCGAAGGATGCGCTCCAGAGAGCACTTGGCATCATCGGTGGTAAAGGACGGTAAGAGAGAATGCGGAGCACCATGCTCCGCTTTTTTGTATTCAGAAATATCGATTACTCGAGCGTCAGTTATCCACACACATATATATATTCTCACCCGTTCTTATTCTATTATTGATACAATAGTGGAGCATTCTTTTGTTGAGAAATCTTATGGACTTTTTGCATTCACCGCACAAAAATCTTGTGATCAGCAGCCTCGTCGCGCTTACCATTGTTGGTGTAGGTTTTTTTGTGAACCGCGCACCCCAAATCAGCAGCGATGCGCAAGAGCTTGTTGAACAGGGTCTAAACAACGCAAATAATATTGACACGCGAGATTCCGACGATGATGGTCTTCTTGACTGGGAGGAAGGCCTTTATGGGAGCGATTCGCATAACCCTGATACAGATGGGGATGGCACTCTCGATGGGGCAGAGGTCGCACAAGGCAGAAACCCGGTGAAGGCAGGACCTGATGACAAGCTTGCCATCATGCAAGACCCCAATTTTGCAACATCTACGACCGACATAGAGGGAAAACGAAAGGAATTCTATGCAAAGTTTCTTGCACTACAAGGTAAGGAGGTCCGTGAAACAACCTATCGCGACCTTATCAAAGGTTTCAATCCGGAGAAATATAAACCCGCGAATGAGCTCGCTGATCTCAATATCATCGGAGACAATAGTCCCGAGGCACTGCGTTCCTATGGTAACGCCTTCGGTGAGCTCATCAACAAATACACTTCTACGCACCTCCGCACGGAAGAGGAGATACTTGCTGATGGACTAAAAACAAAAGATGATGAAACCCTCAAGGAATTACAGCTACTCACGATCGTGTATCAAAAATTTTCTCTTGACCTGCGCGCATTAAAAACCCCCTCAGGACTAGCTCAGTCACACCTCATTATTGTGAATAGTTATGACGGTATGTCGCGAGGCCTTCTTGGTATGCAGCATCTTTTTTCTGACCCGATCAATGGAGCAGCCGGATATCAAACATACACAAAAACTCGCCTTGACGTCACCACCGGATACAGTGAAGTAGTTTCATTTTTGAAGACCAGCGGGATCGTCTTCACTGAGGGGGAACCCGGGTATCCATTCACGCGAGTCCTTATGCAGACGCCAGGACCTGTTCAGACTATTCAATAACTATCCAAAATCATGTACAATAAGATAATGAATATTGAGAACAGCATCAACGTTTTTTTTACGATGATGCTATTATTTTTTGTCCTCCTTCTTGCTCCGATAGATGCAAGCGCGCAATATGTGCCGGTCAATGATGCCACCCTGATATCGGACTTCAATTCGTACGCAACGAAATTCGATACTTATGCAAAAGACATGAACGATGTCCTCAAAAATAATCCCGATTCACTGCGGAACCTCATTACCGCAAACAATCTCACAATGGCACAAGCGGGGGGTCCATGTATTAGGGGTGATAACATGGAGGGGTTTCCAAATGCCGCATTTGCTTATACTACCGGCAGTTCAACACCATGGAAGGATGCCTCGGCGTCATCAACACTTCCCCTTGGAGTTCCGGCAGGTCCGCCAGCAGCAACAAAAACCGGTCCATATGTCCAGGTCAATTATAGCCACTCACTCCGATGCCTCCTCGAGGAACAGGTGGAATGGCAAAAATTAGGACTCTCACTCCAGATACATCAGCTGCTCAAAAGCTATATTACCGATGCGCAGACCGCGCAGCTCAACAACCAGCTGATGAACAAGATGTCGGCCGCCAACATAAACTGGGCAAAAGCGGGAAACGAGGTCGTCGACAATGGAATGGTGTCAAATTCTGCTGTCTACAACACCAATGCTTCACAGAGTATTTACAACGTTAAAGCACGCCAGCTTGAACACGCGGTTGATCAGGCGGCATCGGACCCACTGTCCGGAAACCCTGTCGGCTCATGGGATGTATTCCCTGATTGGCGTCTCGATACTGCGGCAAACATGGCCAATAATGCTCGGTCATCAACAGAAGATCCATTCAATTACACACAATCGATAACTGGATCCTCTCTTTCGACATACCTTAATCCTGGTGATTCATCAAAATTCATGGAAAATTTCAACGACCCCGCCAATCTCGTTGACGGAATTTCCACGTTTAGTGCAATGCTGAACAATCCTGCAAATTCTCCTCTCGGTGCAAGCACGCTAGCGGACCAGGTCGTACAGGGACGACTGGCGCGCCAAGAGGAAGCAAAGAGACAAGATATGATGAGCAGCGGCTTCTCAAGCGTGACAGAATGCTCGGGTCGTCCTGATGACCCCTACTGTCTTGAGCAACAAAACTCAATCGCCGTCACCCCGGCAGGAGAAGCACAACGGAGCGTTGGTGATTCTGCGGGAAGCGGTAATCAGCAAGTGCGTGATACAAAAACACTTGACTCTGGTGCGGGCAACCCTGCAGAAGCCCAGTCAGCACAAATAGCTCAGGAAGGGCTCAATGATTTCGACACCACTCCACTCCAAACGAGCAAGAACGCAGTGAATGAGCTCGTGAAGGAGCTCTACGATACAATGTATATCGGATATTTTGGTGTCTCAAAAGACACCTCCTACTGGTCTCAAGCAACAATGCTTATGATCTATGATGAAATGAAATTCAATTCACAATCAACAGCTGTTGTCGTCACGGATACAAACCAGCAGGACGCACTTGATACCGGATATTCGGGTTGGGCATTCCCATAATTTATGTGCAATGTAATTGTAAGAGGAAAAAACACGCTCTAGCCATCTCGCCACACATATTCCCACAACATGAAACTTTATTACTACTCGATAGCACACAAAAAATTCAAACCGCTTTTTCGGAACTCGGCAGACACAGCAGAGAACCAAAAGATAGATCGCTTCAATAGTACTTCTAGAGGATTTCTTCCAATTGCCTGGGCGCTCTGGGCGGGGGGGTCGTATGTAGCAGCAAAGCTTTTTGGCGGAGCTGCACTTGATGCGGCGGGGAACGCTGCGCTCGCATTACTGGAAATGCTCGCGCAGGCAATATTTTGGGCGGCCGGCTTGTTTCTTGAGGGATGCGGCCTCTTGCTTGATATGGCAATTCAGTCCACTATCGACAGCAATATGTATTCGAGTCTCCAGGTGATCAATGTCGGTTGGACGACGGTGCGCGACTTTTCAAATATGTTCTTTATTTTTGCACTACTCTATATTGCCATCAAGACGATTCTTGGCATGGGTGGCTCAAGCACTAAACGCTGGGTTGCAAATCTGATCCTCGCCGCAATACTGATCAATTTCAGCCTCTTTGCCACAAAAGTAGTTATTGATGCCGGCAACGTGCTCGCTATGGGATTTTGGTCAAAAATGGAGATGGGAAAAGTGCCGGGAGATTCTTCTGCTGCACAGCATCTCCTGGGTGCGTTAAAACTCCAGTCGATCGCTGACTTTAAAGATAAGGATGGAAACACGATTCCGGGCATACAACCCATAAATCGTATCCTTATTTATATTGGCGGTGCGCTCGTTATGCTGGTTGCCGGATATGTATTTCTCGCGGGAGCGATCATGATGATCATTCGCACGGTGACCCTTATATTTCTGATGATCGTTTCTCCATTTGCCTTTCTTTCTTTTGCCCTACCTGTGGGAGGCGGATTCAGCCAAAAATGGCTGAGTAAACTAATCGGCAACGCCTTTGTAGCGCCCGCATTCCTTGCGATGCTCTATCTCGTGATCATCATCATTAACGGTGTTGACCTCAACACTCTTGGCGGCGCCAAGGGATTAAAATGGGGTGCCGCACTCGCAGGAGACCCTGGTAGTCTGCCAATCATCTACAACTACGTACTGATGATCATACTGCTGCTCGCATCACTCACGGTTGCAAATGCGGTGAGTGCGGGCGCGGGAGACAGTGGAAGTAGGTGGGCGAAGAGAGGCCTTGGCTATGGAGCCGCAGCCGGTTTCGGTGCCGCAGGAGCAGTAGGGAGACAAACGGCGGGTAGGGCGGGCAGGAGTAAGCTCCAAAATGAAAAATGGGTCGCTGAACAAAATAAGCTTATTGCAAAGGGTGGTATGAAAGACGCAAAGATAGGAGATAAGTTTGCAGCCCGCTCCGCAAACCTCAAACTTGCCGCCGCAGAGAAAGCAAGTAAGGGGACCTACGACATACGCAATGCGCCAATGAAAGGACTTGGTGTCGGAGCCGCATTGGGAGCAGTAGGGATTCAAACAGGCGCTGGGAGCAAGAGGAGTTATGCAACAACGGGTGGCGCTGAGGGCTCTCTCTCTTATAAGGGTGTGGGTGGTTATGTGGGCACAGAAAACGAGAAAGCGCTTATCGCCACAGCAAAAGCACGGTTCCCAAATGACCCGACGGCGCAACAAGCATACTTAAAACAAAGAGGGGTAGATATTACGAACAAACCTGGCGAGATCATCGCAGACGCAAAGCGTAACGATGCGACACGAAAGGAGCTCAATAAGGGGATAGCCCTAGCAAAAAGCAAGGAGGAGATTGCGGAACACGCAAAAGCAGAAAAAGAAAGGATCAACGATATCGAGACGAAACGCACCGCTGCCATTAAAGACGCCAAAACAGATGAGGAGAAGCTCGCCATAAACAAATCTGCTGATGATGAGGTCATTCGAATAACAAAGGAGGTATCTGAAGAAATGAAGAAAGCAATGCAAGGCCTCACTTCTATTGATCGAGCTAAGCTGGCAGAAGACCACTATGAAAGTGTCGCGTTTGCACGTAATCTCACGAAGGCAGACCTTCATGCAATACAGAGGAAGGCGGTCAGCGAGGACGGCTACAAGGCAGGCGTTACAGAAAAGCTCACTAAGAGTGTGGCAATCGGAGGGAGAGAAGAGGTGGTGAACTACATGAATTCTCCGGAAGGAAAATCTTCACTTTTCGAAATGGGAACCATCCAAGAAAGTGATATGAAAAATTACCAGCGCAACATCGCTCGAGCTGCAAAAACAAAGAGTGGAGACGCTCTGAAGATCGATCTCGGCGCAGCAAAACTGAGAAGCGCAGAGACAGAGGCGAGACTTGCTGCGGCAAAAGCAACGGGGATATCTACAAAGATCGGTGATGCGCAGAAAGCACACGATGCAGCAGAGGCAAGTGAAAAATCGATCCAGGACAACCTAAACAAGCTTGCGAGCTAATCTGTGATCATGGCATACACTTATACCAAAGAAGATCTTTTATCGATATACCGCTCTCTGCCGGATGATCTTCAGGATGTCATTTTTTCTCCGCAAACTTCAGAGTACTACGATGCGATCGCAACAAAATTCGTACTCAGTACCGCGCAGCGAAAATCACTCTCTCATCAATCCAGTCTACTCCTCATGGGCGTCACCCAGCCACAGCAGTTTGTGATAGCGCTCACAGACGAGCTAAAGATATCTCGCGAACAAGCAGCACTTATTGCTCAGGACCTCAACTTAAATATCTTTAACAGTGTCAAAGGTTCTCTTACCGCTCTATATACTGAAACCACGCCGTCAACTATTTCCGGATCTGGGACAGCGAGCGCACCACAGGCGACAACAACCGTAGAACGACCGATCATCGTCACCCCCACACCTCCGACACCGACAAGGCCGGTGGGGAGTATATTCGAACAAAAACTTGGCGGCGCATTCCGTATGAGTAGCCCCATACCGACACCGACAAGGGAGCGGGTCATGGACCCCATGCTCGTCGTTCCCCCTCCACCGACGCCAACTGTTCCTTTTCAGCCTGTCGAGACAAAAGCACCGAGTCTGACTACACAGCCAGATGCTTATAGGGAGACGACCGAAGGGTAAAAACTCCTAGGCCTCTTTGCGGAAGAAATGCTAGTGCTTCCCCAGTGAGTGGCGGATCGCTGTTCACCTAAAACAAAAAAAGGTAAACTAACCATAATGCAGTTCCAGGTACCACAATTTCTTGATGTTGAAGATAAGGTCATTGGTCCGCTCACGATCAAGCAGTTTCTCTACATCGCGGGCAGTGTCGGTCTCGGCTACATATGCTCTCGTATACCATTTATCGGCTGGTTCCTCGCTCTCGGGTGCGTTGGTCTTGGGGGAGCACTCGGATTCTACCGCCCAAATAAAAAACCGTTTGCGAACATGATCGAGTCCGCATTTAACTATATGAAAAATGTGCGTCGCTACGTGTGGAAAAGATCAGAAAAAACACTCATGCCGACCGAACTCAATCTGAATAATTTTCAAACGACAATCAAAGTGGGGTCACTTCCGATCGCCGGAACAGGAAATAAGCTGAGTGACCTTACGTGGTCCATGGATATCGACACGAAACCGAAGGTCATAGAGAAACGAGGCTCGGAATCAGCCGTTATTTAAGTTATAATTGCAGCATGCCAACATTAGGAAAACCGTCACAAGATTTCGTTCCCATTCGTGATATCAGGAATGGTGTCATCGTACTCAACAATGGCGACCTCCGCATGATGCTGATGACCTCATCCCTTAACTTTGGACTAAAATCTGGGGATGAGCAAGCCGCGATACTGATGCAATTCCAAAATGTCCTGAACTCACTCGAATTTCCTATTCAGATCTCCATCCAATCGAAGCGTCTCGACATCCGGCCATACCTCAAGATGCTTGAGGAACGAGAACGGGCACAACTCGTTGATGCCATGAAGATTCAAGTGCATGAATATATCAGCTTCGTCAGAGACTTCACGAGCCGCACGAATATCATGTCAAAGAACTTTTTTATCATCATCCCATATTCGGGAGGAGTGAGCCTTGCTAAGGGGAGCGGGGGAGGAGGTCTCCTGTCCGGTATTTTCGGAAAGAAGGCCTCGAGCAAAAAACTGACCGCCGCAGAAACACACAGCTTTGAGGAAGCACGCGTCCAGCTTGAGCAGCGTGCATCAATCGTCGAACAAGGTCTTTCCCGATGCGACTTGCGCACGATCCGACTTGGAACCGAAGAAATAACCGAACTTTTTTACAAGAAATTTAATCCCGGAGAACTTGAGTCTTCAGTCATGTAATCGCTATGGCAGAAAAAAAAGGATTTGAAAATTTAAATACCGGGGTGCTTCCTTCTGATATATTCGAGTCAACAAACCTCGACATGAAGGATATTCTTGCTCCCGCCGCCGTAGACATCACTCCAAAAGATATCTTTATCGGCGACAAGATCGCACGCACGTTGTTCGTGATCTCCTATCCTCGGTTCTTGTCGCAGGATTGGTTCACTCCTATCATCAATCTCGACAAAGTGTTCGATGTCGCAATCATGATCCATCCCGTGCAAACAGAACTCGCGCTCCGTTCGTTCCAGAAAAAGGTCGCTGAGGTACAGAGCCAGATCAACGAACGTGAGCGCAAGGGGTTTGTCCGTGACCCGGTGCTTGATATCGCATACCAAGACCTCGAGGGACTGCGTGACAAGCTCCAACAAGCGGAAGAGCGCCTTTTTGATGTTGGTGTCTATATCACGATCTATGCCAACGATCGAAACGAGCTCGACAAAGTAGAGAGTGAGCTCAAGTCGATCCTTGATGCGAAACTCGTATATTTAAAACCGGCGATCTTCCAGCAAGAGCAAGCATACCGCAGCGTTCTCCCGCTCATGACTGACGAGCTTGAGGTCCACTACAAGATGAACTCTGCGCCACTTTCGTCGATATTCCCGTTCGTTTCCTTCGACCTTACCTCGGACAAGGGAATTCTTTGGGGGATCAACAGGCACAATGCTTCGCTTGTACTTTTTGATCGATTCTCAATGCCGAACTACAATTCGGTCACATTTGCCGTCTCAGGTTCGGGAAAATCCTATTCAACAAAACTCGAGATCATCCGAACACTCATGTTCGATGCGGATGTGATCGTTATCGACCCTGAGCAAGAGTACGGATTTCTTGCGGAAGCGACGGGAGGGCGCTACTTTAATATCTCACTGACATCAGAACATCACATCAATCCGTTCGACCTTCCTGCCCCACGCGAAGATGAGTCCGGTGCGGACGTGCTGCGCTCGAATATCATCTTCCTCGTCGGACTGTTCCGCATTATGCTCGGAGGACTCACTCCGGAGGAAGACTCGATCATTGACCGTGCAATTTCAGAAACATACGCACTCAAGGATATCACGCCTGATATTAATTTTGCTGATATCGAGCCGCCACTACTGTCGGACTTCGAGATCGTCCTCTCCGGAATGAACGGAACGGAGTCGCTCCTTCAGCGCCTTGAGAAATACACGAGAGGAACCTGGTCGGGATTCTTGAACCAGCCAACGAATGTGGATATCACAAAGCGCTTCACCGTGTTCTCTGTCCGCAACATGGAGGACGAGTTGAAGCCAGTCGCCGTCTATATCGTCACGCACCATATTTGGACAGCGATACGAAAGGAGATACGCAAACGCCTCCTCGTTGTTGATGAAGCGTGGTGGATGATGAAATCCGAGGATACGGCATCATTCCTTTTTGGTCTTGCGAAACGCGGTCGTAAATACTACCTCGGTATTGCGACCATCACCCAGGACGTCAACGATTTCCTTCGTTCTCCGTATGGGCTTCCGATCCTCACCAACTCATCGATCCAAATACTCCTCAAGCAATCACCGACGACGATCGATCTTGTACAGCAGACGTTCCATTTAACTGATGAAGAAAAGTATCTCTTACTCGAGTCAGGGGTAGGGGAAGGACTTTTCTTCGCAGGATTAAAGCACGTCGCTATCAAGGTCTACGCTTCTTACACCGAAGACCAGATCGTCAGCTCCGATCCGGCACAAATGCTGGCAATAGCGAAGGCAAAAAAGGAGCTTGCGGAGGCTAAAGGATAATACAGAATGGCACTATCTTCACTAAAAACAGCAAAACCTGATAATTCCGGCGAATCTGCTGCGAAGGCAGCTACAAATATGCTCTTTTTTTGGCTTGTCGCAGGGATCATGATACTTAAGGACATTATCGACCTCTTCCTTTCTGGCATTGAGGCAATGACCGCGGCAACGGTCATCGGTATTCCCATCTCTATCGCTTGCATGATTCTCGGTGGGATTATGACGCTTACTGTTGGAATCATCGCAATGATCTATCACCTCTATTCACGTCGAGGGATCATGACAAAATTTATGATCACCAGTATTTGTGCGCTTATGGGGATGATCCCCATCATTAATCTTCTCCCTGACGCAAGTATCGCCTTTTTTGCATCTTTCTTTGTCGGACGAGCAATGGGCATTGCCAAAAAAGTTATTTCTGGTGCCGGGAGACTCGTTATTCCGAGTACTTAGTGCAGATTGAATGACTTGATCCGCGCGACATACACCCCAGCTCTGTTGAGGAGAATATTGATCTTTACAACACAAGGAAAACAGCAACCGGTACTTGATAACTCAGTTGAGGGTTGGAGGTAAATAAGGTAAAATTATTCCATGTATCTTAGTACAAAACGAGCACTATTGCTCATTGGAATAATTTTCTCATTAACAACTTTTCCTGGAACGCTATTTGCAGCAGGATTTGATCTCGTGAAATTCACGACGACCCCAAAAACACCCGGCGCAAACGAGAGCGTCCTCGTACTCATGAATTCCTTCGCAGTGAATCTCAGTACCGCAAATATCACCTGGTATGTCAATAAAGAGCCAATCAAAAATGGCATGGCGGAAAAATCGATCACTGTTCGGACGGGAGACTTTGGAGAGCAGACCATTATCGACGTAATCATTCTCACCGCCGAAGGACAGACGCTTAATAAGCAGCTTGTTATTGCCCCTGCAGAAGTCGACATTCTCTGGGAAGCTCAAACATATACACCTCCATTCTACAAAGGAAAAGCGCTCCCCAGCTACAAAAGCATGGTGCGGGTAACGGCGATCCCGAGATTCAACACCCTGACAAGCAATCCTGCTGAATACTATTACAAATGGACCTATGACCGCATAAAGGGGGCGGGAGAAGCTATCGGACGAAACAGCATCGTTATTCCCGTTGGTTATGCCGGGTCCTCAGTACCCGTCGATGTCGAAACAAGTCTTCCTGGGACTGAGTGGAAGGGGGCAAAATACGTCGCAATTCCTGTTTCAGATCCAAAAGTCACACTCTATGAGCAAGCACCACTTCTTGGCACCCTCTTTCATCATGCACTAAAACAATCTACGGAAACGACAGGTACGGAATTCACTGTACGCGCTGTGCCGTATTTCTTTTCTCTTGACGGCTTACTCAATGGTGAACTTTCCTATAAATGGAATGTCGGCAATCAATATCGACAATCAGAAGTTGACGCACAGAACCTGACACTCGTGAGGTCGGGTAAAAATTTGGAATCACAAACGATCTCGCTCGACGTGCAAAATCCAAAACGTATTCTGCAGCATGCAAGAGTTCAAGGAGTTATATCATTTACGTCACAAGAATAATCTCATCAACATATGGAGCAAGAAGAACAACGCAAAAGGTGGTGGATATGGATCGTTGCGGGAATCGTCGTCGTTCTGCTGGTCATTCTTGTTCTACTGCTCACCCTTGGGAAGGATACTTCTATCGCAAGAAAGGTTGGTGCAGTCCTTCCCTTCGGACAAGTATTACCGGAGACACCGGTGAGTGATATAATCGGAGACATTACTCCAACAGGAAGCGAGGAGACACCGGTAATCACAGGTGAAGAGCCAGTGTTCCGACAATTGTCGAAAGAGTCCGTTGCAGGATTTACCACCGTGATTCGGGACGGAATAACCTATGTACGCTACGTGCTTCGAGAAAATGGGAATATCCATGAGGTTGATCCGTCAACAGGAACGGACCGTCAGATCACCAACACGACTATTCCTCGTGTCTACGAGGCATTCTTTGGGAACAACGGCAACACGATCATCATGCGCTACTTAAAACGTGTGCTGAATAATGATGTTATTGTCACCTATCTCGGAAATCTTGAACTTCCGACCAATGAAGAAAGTATGGGGAGTATTCGCAGTAGCACGGAGTTTCTTCCCGACAATATCAGTGCGGTCAGCATTTCACCTGACGGGACTCGCCTTTTTTATCTGCTTCCTGTTTCCGATGGTGTATCTGGCACCCTCATCTCACTCAATGCGACGCTTTTCCCTAAGGAGGTATTCCGTAACTCATTTAGTGAATGGCTGCCTCAACTTTTTGACGATGGCACTATTCTCCTCACGACAAAACCATCTGCCGGTATCGCCGGGTATTCCTATTTGTATGATCCGATCAAGAAAACGCTTACCCGTATTGTGCGAGAAAAGAATGGACTCACAACTTTTGGAGACAGTGTCGGGAGTCGCATTCTCTTTGGCGAAAATGTCGCAAATGCACCATTCCTTGGAATGTATACAAAGAAAAGTTTTTCCTCGCATGAGGGCGTCGAGAACCACGAAGCACTTATCCCACTCGCGACGCTTCCTGAGAAATGCGCATGGGGGGTATTACCCTCTACGCTCTATTGCGGTTCATTTGTCGGTTCAACGGGAACGAAACTTCCTGATGAATGGTATCAAGGTCTCATTAGTCTGAGTGATACATTCTGGATGGTGAACACCGATACAACGGAGATCACCTTCATTGCGGATCCGGAATCGGTCATCCAAAAACACTTCGATGTTATCATGCCGCTCATTGATAAGAGTGGGCGTCACTTCATATTTGTGAACAAAGAAGATGATTCGTTGTGGTCAATGCGGCTGCCGAAACCCACGGGAGACCTTGGGTCTATGAATGTCTCCGAGACACTTCCCCCTCTAACGCCTGAGGAACAAAAAGATGCAGCAGGTTCAATTCGATAATAACACTATGAAAAAATTTGCAACCTTGCTCCTTACGCTTCCTTTCTCCGCCCTCGCTGCCGCCCCCACCTACACGCTCCTCGCCCCGCTTGGACCGCTGTCCGGTGCCGTCGATCTTTCCACGTACCTGAATGGCATCATGCTGGTCACAATCGGCGTCGCGGGAGTACTTGCGGTGGTGATGATCGTCATCTGCGGGATACAAATGATAGGATCTCCGTCAGTGTCACAGAAGAGTGCATCGAAAGAGTGCATCACGAATGCCATACTGGGACTCTTGCTTGCGGCGGGGTCATGGATCATTTTGAATACGATCAATGCGGACCTGCTGAAGAGCGATATGAATCTTGGTGCGCTACCAACACCGGCGGCGGTAGTCGGAGCGCCTGTCATAGAGGCGAATCCAACGGCACCCGGTTGGTACTTTAAATACGGCTCCGTATTGACCGGGGATAAGCGTTTCTCCAAAAGTCTGACTGGAGAGATGTGTAACAAGCTTCACGCTCAATTCCAGGCTGATCCGGCGCATTACACCATATTGAGCGGTTGCTATGAGATAAAAGCGGGTTCGCCTCCACCCCCTCCTCCAGCCTCGACTGCACCACCAACAACGACAGGTATCACCTGCACACAAACGGGAATGAACCTTTGCGAACCTCTTTATCAACCATGCACCAATCCAAACTGTGCAAAACTCGCGGGAATGGCGGCCAGTGCCGCTGCAACGATCGGTGGCGGGGCTAGTGCCGCATTGATAAAAGCGATCATCATGAACGAATCAAGCTGCGGAATCAATGTCGTTGGTGATGGCGGAGCATCGTGCGGACCGATGCAGGTCTCAGTGACGAATGCAAATAAATATCGAGCAAAATGCGGCATTACAACGACCATGACCTGTGGGTGGCTCGCTGCAGAGGCAAACTGGCCGAAAGCGATCTGTCTTGGGGCGGCATACCTTGATGCGGTGTCAAAATCAGTATGCGGAACAAGCGTGCGCAATATCGCAGCGGGCTACAACGGGGGTTTTGGAGCCTGTGCAGCGAGCGCAGACTGTGCAAGTGACACAAGCTGCAGCGGAGCTGCAGTTCAGCGATGGGAATGTTTATACGAAGATAGTGCACACACCGTGTGTAATGGAGGAGCAAAATCATATATCTCAACACGCAATTACGCAACGCACGCGCTTTATTGTACGAACAATCCCGGCTTCTAATTATCATTCCTGATCTTTTTCTCTATGAAAAAACTCTATGCATGCATCCTCGCACTCACACTTATTGCTCCGTTTTCTTTTGCAAGCGCATTTGTTGAAGACGATCGATCCTTCTATATCTTCTACCTTCAATTCAAACAAGGCGTATTAAGCCAAGATCCCGATGCAAAATTTGCTTACGATGTCATCCCGGGTGTATATGAGGCAACGAAAAGCAGTGGGGATTTTTATGGGGAGATCGTGAGTGGACGAAAGGTTGCACTTTCACGTTTCTGGTTCGACAAACCAACGACCTTCATTCCCGCGGAAGGTAGGAGTATCCTTGAGGTACGCGCACCGTATTTTGCGAATGCGGACCATGTCACCTTTTTCTCAACATCAGGAAAAAAACTCTTTACTATTTCACTGAGCGAGTCATCATTCTGCAATGACAACGGCATCTGCAACAAGGATGTCGGGGAAAGCTCACTTAATTGCCCAAATGACTGCCCCCCGATACCGGGAGAGGAGCTTCCGCTACCACCGGAGGAAATAGTCCCCGAAGTCGTTTCAGCCCCTCCGGTCGAAACGATCACCCCGGCACCGATCACTACTGAGGTGGCAACGGAGACCGCGGCAGGCGTCGCGGAAACAGAGACGGGAACGGCAAACTCCCGAAGTACAGTCATTTCGCTCACGATCGGGGTGTTCCTAATACTCCTCTCGATACTAGGATGGGTAGTATGGAAAAAGATGGCACCAAGTGACCTTGACTCAGGGTCTCTGTAGTAGTTTTGATTATACATAGGGTGGTCCTATGTACATAGGACCACCCTATGTATAAATCCTCAACCAGTCCTAGGGTACCCTGGATAAGCTGAGGCAATGTCGGTACGTATGCCGGTTTGTACAAGTCCGTCTTTGTACTTGTGCTTACTTCTGTTCTCTGTGCGTGCGGATGGGGTAGTCGGTTACTAACGATCAAATTAAACTTCACGCCCAAGACTAAATTCAGCTTGTCTGCCTTGGCAGATTGGAATTCTAAACTCAGAGAAACCTACTCTGAATAAAACTCCCCTCGAAAGAGGGGAGTTTGTTATATATGAATAGTTTGTATCTCAATTCCTGACGGAAAGAAGGTTGGGGTCATAGGTATCTCAATACTGTGCCCATACGCAAGATGTTTGATTCATGAGCCCGGATCTCCGCTTAGGGGCCATTCACTAATAACATAATAACATGATAGTTATTCGTGATTACGGCCCCTTGTGCCACGGCCATATCTATCCACTTATTAATGGACGGGGCCTTAGGACTCGTCCTCCTATAACTTCATAGTTATTGGTGCTGAACGGTCCTTTGTGCATCATCCATTTTTTATAGCAACTATTAATGGATGGGGTCTTCGTAATCAAAAAACATCCCACTGGGATGTTTTTTAGATCAATTTATCCGGAAGCACCTTCGTTTCCGTATATTTGAGCACCAGATGCCGATCCTTACCAAAACCGGAAGACTCGGTTGCAATATCGGGAGTAAGTGTAAACTCTGCATGCACGATCATACGCTCGTATGAGCTCATCGGATCCATTTCTACGGAGCTTTTGAAGTAGCGCGCACGCTCTGCAAGCATATGTGCCTTGGCGCGGATCTCGTCTACCTGCTTCTTCTGGTAGTCATTCACATCAACCATGAACGAATGATGCTCTCCGGGGAACTTTTTTTCTACAATACGTTTGATGAGATGGTTAAGTGCCAACAAGCGTGCCCCATGCTCACCAATGAGTATTGCGGAGTCCGCGGTAGCAATCACAAAGCGAGGGGATGAGGTCTTTTCGTCGATAGAGACAGATATATCAGTAAAAGAAATACCAAGGAGGGTGAGGAGGGTCTTTAGCGTCTCGATGATGAATTCGTTGATATTCATAGGTTTTTAAGCACTACTTCGTCTGATTATCACGTTTAAGCAGCAACTCCTGAATGATACTCAATATATTACTCGTTGCCCAATAAAGTGCAACCGCGGCAGATGTCGTGAAAGCGATAAAGCCGATCATGACCGGAAGGACATAGCGCATTTGCACCTGCATACTCCTGGCAAAATCTTCCTGAAATGACCCTTGTTCTTTCCCACTCTTTACCGGAAGAGGTGCTTGTTTCCCTAGAGAAATACTTGTTTGAAAGTATTGAGCAACCCCTGCGGTCAATGCAAGGAAGATACTCTTTCCCGCGAGGTCGAAGAACAGGAAGTGCATATCAAGCGAAAGTGGAGCCTGTACAAAACGATAAAGAATGGCTGTATCGATGGTCTCAAGCTTCAAACCTCGTGAAAAAACCCAATACAGACCGATCACGATGGGTATCTGCACAAGCATAGGTAAGCATCCGGAAAACGGAGTAACGCCCTTCTCTTGGTAGAGCGCCATTGTGTGCTCTGCAAGCTTTTTCTTGTCTTCTTTGTGCTGTTCCCTTAATTTCTTCAATTCCGGCTCAAGTTTTTTCATCTCACGCTGCGCCAATATCGACTTCGCGGTGAGTGGATAGAGGACTAATCTCACGATGAGCGTGAGGACCATGATTGCCGCCCCTACGCTGTGCCCGGGAAGCACGTCCACAAGCAACATAAGGAGATTGTAAAGCGGCTGGTACACTGCGATATTCCAAAATGAAATCATCACACCATCCTAGCGTAAAAGCAGGAATACAGCAAAACATCGAGAAACAATGGACAAAATGGTGTTTTTTGCAGACTACGGCTCATCAATAAGCTTTTTCTGATACGGATGACACCTGAGTAATCGAAAAAGGCTTTTGTACGAGCCGCGAAACACTCCGTACTTATCTATGGCCTGGTAGGCATACTCTGAACATGATGGATACATCGTGCAGGTCGCGCCCAAGGGTCCGATCACACGGATCCACCCCCGATCAGGGGAAAGAGTGTGTTGATAGCCCCGAATGAGCAATAGAAAGGGTTTTTTGAAGTATTTCATCTGAGCTGAAAAATAAAGTCCTGTATATCTTTTTCAATGGAAAGCGGGGAGATGACTTCTTCCTTTTTTAAGGGAAAAATGACCACCTTCATACCTTTTTTTTGCAACAACCCCTCGCCATATTGCTCAATTTTCTGAAAGATGGTCCGTTTAAGCTTATTTCTCCCTACGGCAAGTGCGCAGATCTTCTTTGGCACAACGACGGCGCACAGTGCTACCTCGGCAGAATTTGAATAAGTGTATTGTATGCGCAACGAAATACCGGTCCAATTTTTTTTGGGCTCCTTGTATTTCGGAAAAGTGACTCTATTCAGCTTGTGTTCTCTGGGGAGCATGTCCCTTTATGAGCCGAATAACTAGACGGCTAAGCGTTTACGCCCTTTTTGCATCCTGCGCTTCAAGACGTTCCTACCGTTCGCAGTAGCCGCACGCGCGAGAAAGCCGTGCGTAGATCGTCGTTTCTTTTTCTTTGGCTGGTATGTGACTGACATGCAGAGGAGTATAAAATATAATTCTGAATCATTCAAGGTTGTCCTGCTTCATAATGTGTTGTACTGTTTCTGGCACAAGGAATGTGCTTTTTTTTCGTGAAATATAAATATGTTCACTTCACAGAGATGATTTTTTGACAGCATGAAAAAAAATATTTCCAGAAATAACTGTCCACAGCTTATACACAAGTTGTGAACATTTTGATCTTTTTCATTCATCCAAACTTCTTCGCTATAATGCTTCTTACGTTATTGAAATAAACCGCGCGTCCCGTTAGAAATATTTCAGTGCTCGCAATAAGTTCAATAACAGCAAAAAGCGATCGTCGTTCGTCATGCATTTTATCAATTTCTAACGGGATGTGGATCTTTTATGGACAATAAAGAATTATGGAGCAAAGCATTGGTCGACATCGAACTGGAAGTCTCAAAGGCAAATTTCAGTACGTGGTTCAAGAACACGCGCATCACAAAACAAGATCAAGGGACCGTTGCTCTTGGAGTCCAGAATGAATTCGTCCGAGATTGGCTGTCGAACAAATATCACTCCACGATCATCCGCATCCTTCGCGATATTTCCCCAGACGTAAAGAATGTCGAATACGTCATCACTAAAGACGATGGGACGGAAAAGAACGAACAAACAAATAAGAAGGAGGTGTTCTCACCGTTCATCGGGGAGCTCCCACTCCAAGATACCTATGTCGGAAAAGAGGACGGACTGAATCCTCGCTATGTATTTGATTCATTCGTCATCGGCCCGTTCAATGAGCTTGCATACGCCGCCGCTCAGGCAGTACTCAAAAAACCGGGTATTATGTATAACCCGCTGTTCATCTACGGCTCGACTGGTTTCGGAAAGACACATCTCACACAATCGATAGGGAACGGCATCAAGAAACAGAACCCGGGAAAGAAGGTGCAGTACGTCAGTTCAGAAAAATTCTCAACAGACTATGTAACATCGCTGCAGAACAATCGGGTGAACGAGTTCAAGGAAAAATACCGAAAATATGATGTATTGATCATGGACGATATTCAATTCCTTGTCGGCAAAGAAAAGACGCAGGAGGAACTCTTCCATCTATACAATGCACTCTATGAGAATAATAAGCAGATCATCTTTTCATCGGATAAACATCCGAACTATATCAATGGTCTTGAGGATCGATTGAAATCACGTTTTGGTTCGGGCATGATCGTTGAGATCACAATGCCGGAATATGAATCTCGTCTCGCTATCCTTCAAGAAAAACTGAAACAGCAGCAAGTGATCATTCCCGATGAGATCGTTCAATATATCGCGGAAACGATCCAAGCAAGCATCCGTGAGCTTGAAGGGACACTTAATCTTGTCGTCTGTCAGTCACAACTCAAAAACAAACCGTTGTCATTGAATGAAATCAAGACACTCATCAAGAACAATGCGAAACCGACAAAACCGGTATCAATCAAGGATATCGTAAAAACAGTTACCACATTCTATAACATCGATGAGCGTTTCATCTTTGAAAAAACTCGCCGCAAGGAAGTAGTAAAGCCACGCCAGGTATTGATGTACATCCTGCGCCAAGACTTCAATATTTCTTATCCGCTCATCGGACAAAAATTAGGGGGGAGAGACCACACTACGGTTATTCATTCATGCGAAAAAATAAAAGGCGACATCAAAACTGATTCACTTTTACTGCAAGAGATCGAACAGATCCGTGCGTTATTTTAAAAACAACTGAGGATAAGTCTGTGGAAATCTCGGATAACGTGAGCAAAAAAGTGGGGACAAAAAACAAATTGGAGAAGTCTCAACTGTGGATGAAAAAAGTATAACTGATGAGGACTGTGGATAACCGGGTACCTATCAACAGTTCGTCAAATTCAGAAATAACGTTTTGGCAGTGACGGATATGAACGAAAGTATGATCATACACATATCCACAGGCGTAATTAATATAATTAGTATTTATATATAGCAATATGAAAGTAGAGTGTGTAAAACTGAATCTCAAAGATGCGCTGCTCACCGCGGAACGTTTTACCGGCAAACAACTTTCATTACCCGTACTTCGATATGTACTTTTCATTGCTTGTGAAAAGATGCTGAAGATCCGCGCAACGAATCTTGATCTTGGTATCGAGATCGAAATACCGGCACGCATCGAAAAAGAAGGAGTGATCGCCATTCCCGCAGATACGTTAGGAAATTTTCTTTCTAATCTCCCGAATGAAAAAAACGTGACAATCGAGCAGGTCGGAGAACATCTCACTATCACCGGTGCGTCGTACTCCACACTTATCAAAGGATTCGGCTACGAGGACTTCCCAACGCTCCCATTCATCACAAAGGGTACCGAGCTCGAAATCGATATTAAATCGCTCCTAGGGGCATTTCGCGCGACGTCATATGCGGTCGCGACTTCGGACGTTAAACCTGAGTTTGCGAGTATTTATTGCTACACCGATGTGCAGTCATTGGTCATGGTTGCTTCCGATTCCTCGCGGCTTGCAGAAAAACGCATTCCACTGAAGAGCCCCTGTGAACAGTTATCATTACTTATTCCCGGAAAGAATGTTGTAGAGATCATTCGTGCTCTTGAGAATATCGATGGAGTGGTGAAGATTATCGCAACGAAAAATCAGATATCATTCCATACCGAACATATGCATATCACCTCACGGCTCGTTGACGGAATGTTTCCCGACTATCGGCAGATAATTCCCAAGCAGTTTCTCACTGAGGCGATTATGTTGCGGCAGGATCTTATTGACCGGCTGAAGCTTACAACGGTATTTTCAGGGAAACTCCAGCAAGTACGATTGAAGATCTATCCGAGCGAAAAATTTGTCGAGATCGAGTCCAGAAATGATGATATTGGAGAGACAACTCACCAGATCGATGCGGCATTGAAAGGGGATGACGTTGAGTTTTTATTGAACCAACGGTTTTTGATGGATGTCTTTTCTTATTTGAATACGGACAGTATCTCATTATCAGCGAGCGGGAATGCACGCGCACTCGTGGTCAAAGGGGTTGGGGATAATAGCTTTCAGTACCTCGTCATGCCCATGAAAGGTTGAAAAATTTCCAAATTGGGCGCACTTCACATTTTGCATCCTGAACGAGTCGTGGAGCAGTATCACTCATACAGCTCCGCCGACATCATTCAGGCGCAAAATGCAAAATTGCATCCCAATTATGAAAATTTTTTACGTATATGTTGTATGCAACTATCAAGCATAAAGGAATATCTTGAAAAATATCAAAAGAAATTATCTCATGAAGATGATAAACGGAGTCTGCTTATTTCGATCATTCACAACGAAACAGGTATTCAGTTGGATGAAAAAACAATGACCATAACAAAAGGGACACTAATGATCAAAACATCTCCGGTGCTGAAAAATGAGTTGTTTTTGCACAAAACACAGATCCTTCAAAGGATCAGGGAAAGCGGCAGAGGAGATATATTTGATATCACGTAATCACGCCGTGCATTATGGTAGCACTGAGAATTGTACTTTTTGTTCAGTCTTGTTTCCAAATACATCATACGCGGTGACACTGAGTTCATTCTGATCTCCTGCGAAAGGGAGATCGTTCGGCATGAATGCAAATGAATAAGGCAATGTCCTCGTTGTCCCAAGGAAAGCACCATTGACGCTAAAGTCGACTCGCTCAATATTGTTCGGAGCAGTGATCTGTGTCTCAATGATGATCTTTTGATTATGAGCATACGTGGATGATGCATTCGGTTCAATGATCGTCACCAGCGGAGCGAATTCCGGCTTATGCAGATCATCAAAACCTTCCGGAACCGACGCCCACGCGCTGCCCGGCAGACCGTTCATCCCTATCCATCGTTGCGCGGGGATTTCCCATAACAAAAACTGAGGATCTTCATAGGGGTTGATCGGCGCTACACCCATCGGGTCTTCTTTGTTCACCCAATATAATATGTCGTGAGGATTTGGTATCACGCGTTCCTCGATCAGTTCTTTCGGGGTGAACTCTGTTGCGAATTTTCCTGATATTTTATCGACTTTGTAGACATCACCGCCATACCAGACACCGCGCAGTGCAGGTTTCAGTGTTGCTGAAATTGGTTGAGGGGTAGGAAAACGCTCATCCGGGATAGTTTTGAATGCTTCACTGAAAAAATCATTCCACAGCGGGGCGATAATGAAACCTGCCACCTTCTTTTCCATTGCGCTATTGTCGTTATTTCCTGCCCAGGCACCGATCACGAGTGACGGCGTATATCCAATGATCCATGCATCACGGTAGTCATTTGTCGTTCCTGTTTTCACTGCAACCTGACGGTCGGAAAAATTGAGAAATGATTGTGCACCGAAGGCTGGGGTGCGCGCGGTATTGTCCGAAAGCACGTCTGATATTTTTCTTGCTATCTCAGGATCGATGACTTGAGTCGTACTTGAAGCATATTCGAAGATTGCGTTCTCGTTCGTATCTTCGATGCGTAATATACCCGTATAGGGAAGTCTGGCGCCATCATTTGCAAATACTCCATACGCGCTCGTCATTTCAAGAAGTGAAACCTCGCCACCTCCGAGGACAAGTGTCAGTCCGTATCGTTCTTTGCTTACCAATGAAGTGATCCCCAGTCGTTCCGCAAAATCGATCGCATGATCAAGTCCGACAAGATAGAGCATTTTGACCGCAGGTACGTTGATCGATTGGGCAAGAGCGTTGCGTATTGATGTTGGGCCACGATAGACGTGGTCATAATTTTCCGGCATGTAGCATGCTGATGCTTCGGAACCCGGAAGAGGGTTTCCTTCGGCGTCACAGCGAGTGGAGAACTGTGTCGGTACATCAAAGAGTACTGTATCGGGAGTGAATCCTTCTTCGAATCCCGCTCCGTAAACGAATGGCTTGAATGCCGAACCCGGCTGTCTCTCTGCAAGTGCGACATTGAAATTTCCATCATGCGCGACATCAAAATAATCACGCGAGCCGACCATGGTAAGGATCTGCCCTGTTTTTGGGTCGAGTGCGACCAACGCGGCATTCTTCGCATTGAATGTTTTCGCATTTTCAGCTACGCGCTTTTTCACTATTTCCTCTGCTTTGGCTTGAAGGTCCATATTCAGGGTTGTGATCACGCGAAGCCCTTCTTCGTTGAGCGCCTCTTCACCGTACATTTCTACGAGTTTTTCTTTTACGAACATGACGAAATGCGGAGCACGGATACCGCGTTCTTGAGGTGGAATGAATTTTACTTTTTCTGTGATCGCGGCAGCATATTCATCTTCCGAGATTGAGCCGAGCTCGCTCATTTTTTTTAATACGATATTTTTGCGTGTTTCAAGCAGTGTAATATTGTTTCCGTACGGTGAGTAGCGCGTCGGTGATTGAGGAAGTGCTGCAAGGTATGCCGCTTCAGCAAGGGTGATCTCTCCCGCATGTTTTCCAAAGAACGACATGCTCGCCTCCTCAACCCCGTAGATGTTTCCTCCATAGGGTGCTTCATTCAGATACAGGGTCAAGATCTGTTCTTTGTTCAGCTGTCGTTCGAGCTTGATCGCAAGTATCCATTCAGTCAGTTTGCGGGTGATCGTCCTCTCGTTCGTTAAGAGCGCATTTTTGATCACCTGCTGAGTGATCGTAGAACCTCCCTGACCAAGATATCCCTCGCGAAGATGAAGATTCACCAAGACCGCACGTAATATCGCTTTCGGCTCTATCCCTATGTGTTGGTAAAAGCGCTCATCCTCGATCGCGACGCTGGCATTCTTGACATACGGGCTGATCTTTTCAAACGGTACGATCGTACGGCGAATATCCTTGTGGACATCATACAGAAGGATCGTTCCGGTACGGTCATAGAGCTTGGTGGATTGAGAGACTTTGCGCGATTCGAACAGGCTAAAGTCCGGTATCTTGATCGTTGCGGCCCAGATTAGGAATGCGCTCACTAAAAAAATACCCAAAATAAGCATGGTGATCGTTATGATCTGTAGCCAATATAAGAAATTCCCCTTATTCCTGCGGTGTTTTTTTAGCATATTCAGTAAGGTCTGCGTGTGTTCATGTTGCCCCGAGGGCAAGCACTGCTTCCTGCTACGCTCTCGCGCTCTACAATTCGGAAGCAAGAAAGTGTAGTAAAGAAGAAATTCGCAAAATATGCAAATCCTACACAGTTTATCACAAAAAATGGGTTCATAAGACAAACTAAAGACACCATGTTAGGATTTGTTCTATGGAAAAGATAGACAATACAAAGGAGATAGAAGCACGCGTCGACGACATTTTGACGCGCGGGGTCGGCACATTCGTTGATCCCAATGGAGTATTTCGCAAAAAATTGATCGCAAGGGCGAATGGAACAAGTAATGCCGAGATTATCGTGAAGTTCGGTGTCGACCCGACCCGACCGGACATTCACTTGGGTCACGCCGTAGTACTGCGTAAGCTCCGCCAAATGCAGGACATGGGAGTGAAGGTCATCTTCTTGATCGGGGATTTTACCGCGTTGATCGGTGACCCTACCGGCAAAAGCAAAGTTCGGCCGGAGGTCGACCAGGCGGCGATCAATGAGAACATGCGTACGTATCTTGATCAGGTAGACAAGATCCTTCTTGTTGAAAGAGATGATTCTGGTGCGATGAAGGATGGCCGGTCATTCAGTTGGATGCGCAATTCTGACTGGTTCTATGGAGTCACCGATATCACTCCCGAGGGTGCGAGTCAGAGCGCGCTCACGGCAGAATTCGACGGAAAGAAAATCAATATTCCTATCGCGTCCAATTCTTTTGTTTCAAAAGCCGTCGTGTACGAGAATACGCGCATGCAAAAATCTTTTCTTTCCCGCACCGCAGTGCACAGTGTCTCGCTGGTCAACATGCTCGCCGTATTGAGAAAGATCTCTCTTGCGCAGTTGATCGAACGCGACATGTTTCAGGATCGCATAAAAAGCAGTGAGCCACTGTTCATGCATGAGATGCTCTATCCGGTGATGCAGGGGATCGACTCCGATGTACTTGCTCAAGTATATGGCTCATGTGACCTTGAGGTTGGCGGGACTGACCAGACGTTCAATATGCTTATCGGGAGGAAGGTAATGGAAATGACCAAAAAAGAAGCTCAAGCGGTACTTGCCTTCGATCTCCTCGTCGGGCTCGATGGGAAAGAAAAAATGTCGAAATCACTTGATAATTATGTGGGAATCACGGATGAGCCGAATGATATGTTTGGCAAATTAATGAGTATCCCTGACAGTGTTTTGCCGAAATATTTCGAACTCTGTACTTATACACCCGTCGCAGAGGTAAGAGAAATAGAGAAAAAACTGGCATCCGGTAAGCTGCATCCAAAGGAGGTGAAAATGGACCTTGCCGAACAGATCGTGAATATCTACCATGGTGCAGAGGCGGGGAGGGGTGCACGTGAGAATTTTGTGAATACGTTCCAGAAAAAAGAAATTCCCGATGATATCCCAGTCGTTTCGGTCGCAAGAGGAACATTGCTTGTCGACGCGCTGCTCACACAGCATATCGTTGAGTCAAAGACTGACTTCCGTAGACTGATGACCGATGGGGCGATCAAGAAGAACGGAGAGGAAAAATTGACCGATCCTCAGGTGGTGATCAATGAGCCGATCATCCTCAAGATAGGAAAACATCGGTTCGTTTCATTCGACATCAAGTAAATAAAAAACTCGCCCACTAGGGCGAGTTTTTTATTGTGACCGGCTATTCGTCTTCAGGCATCTCGTCATCCTCCTCGAAAATTCCGAGAGGTAGATCGAGTTCATCGAGGAAAGCATCACTGCTCACCGCATTTGGATCATCCGCGCCTACTAATGCATCATCACCCGGGAGGACCCCTCCTGCGAGAAAATCATCGCTCATGATTAGATTTTACCTTAATTAATTCATAATCCGACCACCCCATGTGACAACAATGCAACACGTTCGTGAGATGCCTCTGGCGTCCGAGTAGAATGCTCAGTCGGAACACTAGAGAGAATACAACTCACAGGGCTAATCCATTATGTAACATATTTCAGTGTTTTTTTGCAAGGGTTGGGAAGAAAACTGTGGATAAAGGGGCGCTCGGGTTTTCCTTTTTGAAAAGCTCATCATCAATTTTTCCAGCGAAAAATTGTGATTCTGCTCGGCGAGCCCGCAACGCCTTCGGCGTTGACCATGCCGGGCTCATGGGCCTCCGCAAGGCTTCTCAAAAAGGAAAACCCTCGCTTAATAGAGTTAGAGCTTTCGAGATTGTGTGTGTCGCGCGTGGGCGAGAGCGGTGAGGCCAAGGGCGATGGCGTCATATTCGTCGTCGAGCATCTTCTTGTTTGGGATAGCGACAAGTTTTTTCACCATTTTGGTAACCTGCTCTTTCGTCGCGCGGCCGTACCCCGTTATGGCGATCTTGACCGCAAGGGGATTGAATTCAACAAGGGGAATTTTTCGTGAAGTGGCAAGGTAAATAAGCATGCCGCGGATCTCCGCGACATTGATCGCCGTTTTTGCGTTGTTGGTGAAATAGATCTCCTCGATGGACATTGTTTCCGGTGTATACACTTCAATGAGACGCGTCACTTCAGTTGCGACCGTAAGTAGGCGTTCAGGAAAAGTATTCTTCGGACCTGTTTCCACGCACGCAGAATAAAGGAGGGTTGCCCTCGCTCCGTCTCCCTCAAGTACGGCAACCCCACACCGCCCAAATCCCGGATCGATGGCTAAGACAGTCATGACATCAGTATTAAGTATCGGACATCAGGAAGCAAGTGTTCGCTGTTAGACGGAGAAACCCATCTCTGATAGATTTGGAGTATGGAATCCCCCGAACAATTCCTCCACCAAAAAGACCCCGCACTCCACATTTCCGACCCCGTTGAGTACGAGCAGACACAGCGCGCACGTGCAGGTGAGGAAGTACACCAAAAACCCGCAGACAAGATCGCGGATTGGATGCGTGTTCTTGAAGAGACCCACATGGGACACCCCGACAATCCGGAAGTCCTCGAGCGCATCAAGGACTATTATAAAAAGGAATACGTCATCACTCCGGACGAAGTACCCGAGGCCGCATACCTCCTCGAGCAACGCATCGCCCGCAATCTCGGACATGGTACGGTTGAAATCACCAACGAATACAAAGAAAAAAAGCAGGAGGAAATCATCCATGCCCAAGAAGAAAGCCTCGATAAGTGGGTCGACTATCTCACTTCACCCGATGCACAATACCCCATATGGGCAAAGTATTGGGCATTCACCCAGATGGTCAATATGGGAAAGTTTGAGAAGGCGGAAGACGAAGAAGGAAAAGAATCCGCACGCTTTGCGAAGCGTGAAAAGAATACCGTTGCACCATTTCCTCCGCTCAACCCTCGCGCACTGGGTATGGTCGTCGCCGCAATGGAAAAACGCATCACCGAGCAACAAAAAGCAAAAGGCGAGCGCATGCCCGTACCAAATACGAGTACTAAGCTTTTCGATGAGGAGTTTGCCACCCTCCTTGCGGGGGAAAGCTTCCCCAAGCTCTATACCCAATTCTTGATCGAGCTTCCTGCATATAGCAAAGAAGGGCTTGAAGAAACGCGCGGCGAGTGGGTCACCTATCCGCAACACTCAGACCCCACCCCGCTCGTCCGCTCACTCGACGGCTATCCCCTCGAATGGTGCACCGCAAACATGAGCACTGCACAGACACAGCTCGAAGGAGGTGACTTCTTCGTATACTACTCAATAAACCAGGACGGTGAAGCAGTCATTCCCCGTGCCGCCATCCGCATGCAAGAGGGAAGCATCGCTGAGGTCCGCGGCATCGCTCCCAATCAAAACATCGACCCCTTCATCGCTCCCGTCATAGCCCTGAAAATGAAGGAATTTCCCGATGGAGCCTCCTATGAAAAAAAGTCGGAAGACATGAGGTATCTCACGCTGCTTGAACAGAAGACAAAGAAGGGCGAATCATTCTCCAAAGAAGACCTCACCTTCCTCTATGAAGTTGACACTTCGATAGAAGGCTTTGGCTACAAGAAAGACCCGCGCATCAAAGAACTCCGCGATAAAAGAAACCCCGAGGAAGACATACTCGTCATCTTTGAATGTACGAGAGATGAGATCGCTCACGTGCCGAGCCAGATAAGCGAAAACACTAAGGTCTATATCGGACAGCTCGAACCGGGCATATTCCAGAAACTGCCGGAGCATCTCGAACATATCTATACCACTTTTCCCGAACAAACATACAACATCGAGATCGGAGGAAAAGCCAAAGAAGAATACCTCAATGCACTTACAGAGAAAAACATCAAAATTGGTACCTATGCACAGCAACTCTTGGAAAGTCCTGAGTTCGTCACACTTCCATCCGGCGAGCATATCGCACTCGTACGCCTCACCGTTTTCGACCTCGGACTTTCACAAGGTGCAACGACTGATGAAATATACAAGCGAGCAAACGAGTGGGGACTGGAACTCTGTCCTCCCGAAGTGGGTCCCGCACTGCGCCTCGCCACTGACAATCCCGAATGGATGCGCATAGGAATTAAACAAATTTCTGTCCGCGATGGCTACCCGAACATATTCAACCTCTATCGGAACGATGATGGTCTGTGGCTCAACACGAGCCATGCGGAGCCCTCGGGTAGGTGGAGTGCGAGCTACCAGTTTGTCTTCCGTATCCGCAAGTCTGATGCTGGGTAACTTGGATTTCTTGTGTCATGCTGATATTTTGACCTTCAATATCGCCCCACGCATGTATGCAAATACGGCGCGGGGCTTTTTATTGTGCGGAATTAAAATCCCGTGCTCTGCACGGGAATGGACGCGCAGTTTGAGTAATAGGCGCTGCGGTGCGTAAAACTCACCAGCGCTTCGCTGATGCCCTATTTCACTTCCACACTCTAGCCGACGATTAACCCCCGGGCTCCTGCCCATGGTGATCGAACTGGCCCTTTGTATTTTTGATACGTTGAAACTTCGTGCGAAATAATTTCTTGAAATCTTGTTCCCCTGAATTGTGGTGATACCTAACGGAAATTAGTTGCAACAGTAATTTTACTCTTCGCATTTGCTACTATAAGCATGTGCAAAGAGAAAACATAATGGCGGTAGTTATTCGATAATTTGTTTCATCCGACACCTCCCCTTTTTGGACACCGTCTGTGGTATCGATAATATCGACACACCAGTTTTCAGTCTCTCAATTCCTCGTGGTTCTACTACAGGGTCTCCACCAAGGAAGAGCCTGAGAAACCGTTGGTTTCTCAGGGTGGTCTAGGGCGAATCTCTCGATATTCTGTCGATACGGAGCGGTAGCGGAGTGAGGGTATGCTCTGCCTCGGGGGGCTTCATTTCTCTCCATACCCCGTCCGCTTGCGGCGGGGACTCCGCTGAGGAAGAGCCTGAGAAACCGTTGGTTTCTCAAGATAATCTAGAGCGGAGCTCCTGAGATACCACGCCGATGCGGAGCGGAGCGAGCGAGGGTACAGCTTGCTGCGTGGAGCTTCATTTTGAAGCGCCTAATTCATAAAGGAAGATGAAGTCTTCTCCACCAATTGGTTCATCTTGCATTTGCACCATAGAGAGTACTTCCAATTTCATCTCCCTGCGGTCGTGAAATTCAGGTCGCTACGATAAGCATGTGCAGATTCACAAATGTGGATATTGGGGTGAGCGGAGCAGTGGAAGCCTCGCTACTCAGCGGGTCGAACTTTTTAATGCCCTGGCGAGACCTTTTGGATCGGGGATGTGGTAGTAGGCGCGATTCCCGGAGCGTGTCGTCGCGACTAACTTCAAAATACCAAGGCAGGCTGGGGTACGCAGATTGTTTGGAGGAGTGATACCTTTCGCTCGCAGTGCTTGCATGACCCATGCACCAGCAAAGCCACTCGTGCTCTTTTTACTGCGTTCTTTCTCGTCCGCGATGGCGAGACATTCGCGGAGTATTGGTCCCCAGATCGGCTCTGCATGCAAAAGTCTTCGTGCTCGTTCTTCGGGGGTCGGTCGTCCGGACATATCATATCGTGCCGCGATCCGTTTCTTTTTCAATTTTTCCAATTTTGCTTTCGAATGATAGAGCATTTGCTTATAGTAGCAAATGCTCTAAATGTCGAATAGTATGGTGGTTGATATGACACATTGTCACCCGCTTTTTATCTCGGGCTACTGAGTTACTGGGATGCGTATTGTATGATGAAAAAACAAATCGTGAAAAGTACTTCAGTCGCAGCACCTCTCGTGATTGACTAGTCGGCGTTGGTGAAGACCTCCTGTACTTCGTCATTGTTCTCAAGGTCTTCGATGATAGTCGAGAGTACCGCACCATCTTCGTCGGAGAGTGGAATGGTGGAGTTTGGCTCCCATCCTTCCTCTGTTTTTGTGAAAGCCCACGCGGCAGCTCCTTGTGCGGCAAGCGATCCCCCGCTTCTTGTTAAGATGTGTTTGATCTCTTGGGATGCTTTGTTCCGATTACTGGTGAATGCCTCGATGATGAGCGCGCAGCCGCCCGGCCCGTACCCCTCGTAGGTGAGTGCCTCCATGGTCTCGACCTCACCTCCGGCGCCTTTTTTAACGGCGCGTTCGATTGTGTCTTTTGGCATGTTCTCTTTTTTTGCTTTCTCGATCAGCATACGCAGGCCCGGCGCGTTGACATCACCTCCGGCCTTACGGGATTCCGTTGCTATGAGACTACCGAGTTTTCCAAATACCTTCGATTTCTTCGAGTCCTCCGCACCTTTTTGCCGTTTAATTTGCGCCCACTTGCTGTGACCGGACATATATGTGTTGATTAAAATAAATAATTATAATAATTTTTCCTGCAGGGCCTCCGGATAATCAAACCCGAGATGTTCATATGCCCTCTTTGTCGGTATTCGTCCGCGGGGAGTGCGTTCGAGCAGTCCGAGCTTGAGGAGATAGGGTTCGTAGACTTCTTCGATGGTTGCGGCTTCTTCACTTGTCGCGGCGGCGATAGTGCCAAGCCCGACCGGACGACCGCCAAATTTTTCGATAAGAATGGTGAGCATGTGTCGATCGGGTTGCCCGAGTCCTATCTCATCGATCTCAAGAAGTCGAAGTGCTTCTTTGACCGCTAGTTCATTCAGTGAGGTTTTGCTCACTTGGGCGAAATCACGTGCACGTTTTAAGAAATAATTCGCCGTACGGGGAGTGAATCGACTGCGCATTGCGATCTCATGACCCGCACCGCTTGCGAGCGGTACCCCGAGTATGAGAGCGGAGCGGGAGACGATCTCCTCGATCTCCGCTTCCGTGTAGAATTCGAGACGAAATACCCCTCCGGAAAAACGTGAACGCAAGGGTGCCGAGAGAAGAGCAATACGCGTGGTGGCGGCGATCAGTGTAAAAGGAGGAAGCTCAAGCTGGATTGTCCGTGCCGAAGGACCCTTGCCGATGATGATGTCGAGGATTCCTGATTCCATCGCGGGGTAGAGTACCTCTTCAACCATTTTATTTAGACGATGGATCTCATCGATGAATAAAATATCACCCGGATTGAGGTTTGTAAGAATGGACGCGAGGTCACCGACCTTCTCGATCGCCGGGCCGGAAGTGCTTTTCATCTGTGACTGAGTTTCTTTTGCGATCAAGTGCGCAAGCGTCGTTTTTCCCAAGCCCGGAGGCCCGTAAAAGAGCAGGTGCTCGGGAGGGTGCGCGCGCTCTTTTGCTGCAGCGAGAAGGATTTCCAGATTCTGCTTGATATGGCTTTGCCCGATGTAATCTTCCCACCGTTCGGGGCGGAGTTTTTGGTCCAAAAATAATGCTTCTTTGTGTTGAGGGGAAATATCGCTTGACATAAAAAATGGTTGTGCTATGCTGCCTTTAGTACAGAAATTGGTGGCTCGAAAAAACGCTTCGGAATACCTTCGGCCAATTTCCTTCTCAGTATGCCATAAGTAAGACTCTTCCCCAAAAAGATTGAGTTTTCATGTCTACACGGTAATCTCTTGACAAAAGATATTATCTGTGATATTATGCATCTGTACTGATCTTCTCACTCGCTTCGGTGGCAGAGGTTCTGCTCTTGAACATGTCACCCTTCAAATAATTAAGGCCCCACAGGCTTCCATGATGTATATCCGAGGATTCACTGGTTGTCGCCCCGTGCGTACGTGCTGGCGATCTCCTTAGGAATACCTTTAACTTTTTTCAACTTTGATTAAAGTAGTTATTTGAAGGGTAATGTGCTCAATAGTTTCCGGCACTTCTTCACTGCGCTTTCGGCAAGATAATGAGATGATGAAATAACCGCTTAACGCGGTTGTTTTGTATTTCGATATGTTTCGCTGAGATTATTTTGAATGCAATACGAAGTTATTTTTGGCGCAGTGTTGCAGGGGCTGTATGAGTGATACTGCCCCAAGACCGAGCAAAAAAATAACAAGTAGTGCGTCAAAATTACCTTAGCGTGATTCTTCGAGTCCGACAGACCGCTCGATTTCGGCGATTGAAGTTATTCCTTTGATGCACTTGATGATCCCGTCTTGGCGCATATCCAGGAGCCCTTGCGATTTTGAGGCTTCTTTGATCTCGCGCTCGCTCGGGTTCTCTCGAAGGATCTCCTCAATGTTTCTATCCATGAGGATACCCTCGTAAATAGAGATGCGGCCTTTATAACCGGTGAACGAACATTTTTCACATCCGGCGGGTCGCCAAAGGTGTTCGGGAAATTCTATGTTCGGACGATATTTTTTTATCTCCGGTAATTCGCGCATGAGCAGCTCTATCTCTTTCCCTACGGGAACATATTCTTCTTTGCACTGCGTGCAGAGTCTGCGCACGAGTCGTTGACCGATTGCGATGTTGAGCGCGGAACTGATGATCTTCGGATTCACACCGATATCGATGAGTCGAGGAATAGCGCCGGCGGCATTATTGGTATGGAGTGTTGAAAAGACCAAGTGACCGGTGAGCGCAGAGTCGATCGCAACGGAAGCTGTTTCTTCGTCTCGAATTTCACCGACCATGATGACATCGGGGTCTTGGCGCACCGCTGCGCGGAGCCCATGAGAGAAGTCGTAACCTTTTTCGTGATCGATCTGTGTTTGCGAGATGCCGTCAAGGTGGTATTCGATAGGGTCCTCAATGGTGATGATCTTTATTTGCGGGCTACGTAATTTTTTTAGACAGGCGTAGAGTGTCGTTGTTTTTCCTGATCCGGTCGGCCCGGTCGTAAGAATGAGTCCGTTCGGTTTTCCAATCTGCTCCGTCATGATCTTATAAAAGTATTCATCCATACCGAGTTCCTCAAGCGGAACGGAAATGGATTTCGGATTCAAAATACGCATCACTACCGATTCCGCATATGCGGCCGGGAGTACCGAGGTACGCACCTCAACATCGATGTCGTTGATCTTGATCGTGAACCGTCCGTCTTGGGCTTCGTGGGTGACATTGAGCTTCATTCCCGCCAGCAGCTTAATGCGCGCGAGTACTTTTTTATAGCCGACGTGTGTGATCTCAACGACATCCTGGAGGACTCCATCGAGACGATAACGCACGCGGACCGTTTCCTTCTCCGGTTCGATATGCACATCGGAGACGCTTGTCGCAACTGCACCGCCCAAGATGATCTCCACGACCGTAGAAAGTGAGTGCACATCACCCGAGCCGATCGCTTCATCAACGACCGCCTTCACGTCCGCGATGGTCTTGATCATTGAGACATATTTCTGCATTGTTTCGTTCGATACTGACATCACTCCTGCGGTCGAGGCGATCGCGTGCGAGACCTCTTTGTAGACCTCCCATGCGCGAGCGATCCCGTATTCCGATGCGATCAATATGGTAGGATTATAACCTTGTCGAGTGAGCTCTGTGACGACCTGGTTGACGCCCTCTATGTGCGGAGTCTGTATCGCAATACTGACATTTTTCATGTCGACCGAGTACACGATGAGCTTTGCCTTGCGTGCCGTTTCTTCCGGTATAAGACGTGCGGCGTTGTTGTTGATGATGACCCGTGAAAGGTCAACGTAGGGAAGCTCATATCGTGCTGCAAGGATCTGCGCAAGGTCTTCTGCTTCCTTTTCGCGCATATCGCTGAACACCTTTGTTTGTTTTTCGTCTTGAAAATGGGGCATAAATCATATTGTACTCCCTCTGCGATGGCTCAACAAGAAGTTATATTAATGTTTGACAAAAAATATAAATAGTGTATAATGGGCGAATGAAAAAGACATCGAATTATTTATCGGTCTCCCTTTTTGTGATGCCGCTACTGCTCATCATCTCCCCGGTGACGGTCTTTGCATATCAGGCCGCACCGATCGCGATCTCAAAGCAGGCATTATTCATCACGGAAAAGAGCGCAAAGCTGAATGGTCAGGCGAATCCTAGTGAAATGCCCGATGCCTATGCCTGGTTTGAGTGGGGAATTTCCGGCCGACCCGGGGTCGTCTACGAGACCACGCATCAGTCGGTGTCGAGTTGGTATGGAAACACGCTTACTGACACAAGTGCGGACATCGTTGGGCTCGCGCCGAGTACACAATATTTTTACCGTCAGATCGTAGAGAACGGACGCGGTAAGGATGTCGGTCAAACATTGTATTTCACCACAAAGGTACTCGTCATTGGTGTCCCGCCGCTGGTGATTGCAGAGACGGACTCTCCAAGCGCCGTCGGTGAAACGACGGTGACGCTTCGGGGGTACGTGAGCCCGCATGGGGACACTACGACAAAGGCATGGTTTGATTGGGGTACGTCCCAGCGCCTTGAAGGCCAAACGTCTAAAGTGGGCGTCTCGTCGAACGCAAATTTCTTTGAGAGCGCTCTCTCGAGCCTGACTCCCGGAACGACATATTTTTATCGGATCGTTGCGGAAAATTCCGCAGGGCGTACCTATGGTGCAATCCGCATATTGAATACTGCAGGCACTCCTCCTCCGCCACCCGAAGCGCAAGTTTCTCAAGCAATTCCGCCTGCGACAGTGGGTGGCGACGGTGTTGCCCGCACGACGTCGTCAAGCGGGGTCTATCTTGCAACGAATCAGGGGTCATCAGTGGCCGCGGGCGGGATTACTTCGCAGAACTTTGCCGGCGATCTCCTCGCTTCACTTTTTCGGAAAAAAACAACAACGGCCACTCCTCAATCTGACACCGCAGACTCCGTGAATACCAGCATGGTCAATGATCCCAGCGCGCAAGTCGCGAGTGTCGCCACGGCAGGCGGACCACTCGGCGCATTTTGGAATGCACTTATGGGGAGCGATAAGAAGACCGCGGTGCAGATAGAAAAGATCGGACCCACCAATGTCTCGATCCATACTCCGGTGGAGTATCGTATCACCTATCAATACGGGGAATCATCCGTTGCAACCGGTGCGAAATTGAAGATCATCATTCCGTTTGACGTTGTGTATATCGGTGATAATACGAACAATGAGCTCTTGCTTGAAGATGGATCAGGAGGAGAGCGTACGTACGTTCTTCCGATTGGGCGTCTTGAAAAAGGTGGAACGAGAGTGTTGAGCATTCTTGGTATGACAACGGGAAGTGCAAAAGGTTTTCCTGATGCGCGTGCACGATTGGAATTTCAGCAGATGGGTGCGACGCGTGTCGTATCGTCGGGCGGCACCGCCCTAGCCGGCGCAAAAGGAAGTACGGGAGCAAGAGCAAACACTGCGGGAGCGGGAAACGGTATGCTCCCCAGTTCGTTTGTTGGCTGGATCCTCTACCTCATATTTGTTGTGCTTGCGATCATTGGGGTCCGAAAAGGAATAGCATATTACCGACAGAAGAAAGCCTCGATCGAGGCGATGGAGCAGGAGGAAGACGGTTCGCGGCTTGCGCGAATGCTTCCTTCGGTGGGCGGGACACCCCGTTAAATGAAGAAAACAAAACAAAAAAGCACCATGTGGTGCTTTTTTGTGAGAGAATGACATCACGATGGAAAAGATCATCAACAATAAGATCGAGATGGACGGTGTTGCAGCAGCGATACTTGAACAAATGCTTCGTGAGACGAAAGATGCTCATGCTACTCATGCGACCGTACTCGGTCTTTCCGGTGAGTTGGGAGCCGGGAAAACAGCATTTACACAATCGTTTGCACGTGCGCTCGGTATTCGTGAATCCGTTCCCTCACCCACATTTGTGATTGCGCGATTTTATGACATTCCAAATACTGCGCAATTTCGTCGGCTCGTGCATGTGGATGCGTATCGTATCGGATCCGAGGATGAGCTTGGTCCGATCGGATGGAGCGCGTTGCTTGCAGAGCCGACGAATCTTCTTCTTGTTGAATGGCCGGAGATGATCGGGAAGAGCTTTCCTTCATATGGAGCAATTCTTTTTTTTCAGGTAATCAGTGAGACAGTGCGGCGCATTTATGATAAAAAAGGAAATATATGAGTACGCGGATCAAATTCTTTCGCGAGGCGGATCAGGCGCGAGATACACGCCAGTTCTTGATCACGCATGGGATCAAGAGCTTCATTCGCAATCGTGAAGGAGCGAGATCTGAAACGAGTGGAGAGGCCTTTGGTTTCGACCTTTTTGCGCTTCGAGAAGAGGACGTGGATGAGGCGCGCACGCTGCTTAATTATGAGTTTGGATCAGGATGGGGTGAGGATAAAGATTAAACACCCCCCGCTCCTCCATCGACGTTTTTTGTCAAGGTTAAACCTTGACAAAAAACGGTGAAAATATGTTGAAAAATATAGGATGAGTTCGTTGGAGAGTCGAGGATGAAGTCATTGGAATGAACCGTTAATAGACGAAGTGAAAGACCCCCGCTTTTTGCGTGTGTTTCGTTATGCTTAATGGAGATCACAATCTTCTTTCTCAGTTTTTTGCCAAATATGAACAATATTGGTATGGGCGAGAGTGGAAAACATCAACGAACTGGTATGATATCCACATGGTTGCAAAAACCCATGCAAAACGACTCGTCCTCTTTGATGCACACGCGATCGTGCATCGTGCGTATCATGCACTTCCCGAGTTCGCGACAAAGGCAGGAGAGCCAACAGGAGGCCTGTATGGTCTTTCGACGATGCTCCTGCGTTCGATCCAGGAATTTCAGCCTGACTATATGGCGGCCTGCTACGATCTCCCCGGTCCGACGTTCCGTCATAAAGAATATAAAGACTATAAGGCGGGACGCGCAAAGGCGGATGAAGAGCTGAAACAGCAGCTCAATCGAAGTCGCGACATCTTTTCCGCATTTCATATTCCGATTTACGATACGCCGGGGTTTGAGGCTGATGACATGCTCGGGACGATCGTGGAGCAGCTAAAGAAAGAGAAGGATCTTGAAATTCTTATCGTGACCGGAGATATGGACACGCTTCAGCTCGTATCAAAAAAACGCGTACGAGTGTACACCCTGCGGAAAGGCATTAATGATACGATTGTTTACGATGAGGATAAGGTGAACGAGCGATTTGGCTTTGGTCCGTTACAGCTGCCTGACTATAAGGGTCTGCGCGGTGATCCGTCCGACAATATCATTGGTATCGCAGGCATCGGAGAAAAGACCGGAAGCACATTGATCCAAAAATTTGGCACGATAGAAGGAATATATGCGGCGTTGAAAAAGGGGAAAGAGAAACTCACCGAAGCGGGAATTTCACCACGCATGGTCGAGCTGCTCATTGCGGGTGAGGAAGATGCGCTTTTTTCAAAAATGCTTGGGACGATACGGAGGGATGCGCCAATTACCTACACACTGCCGGAGAAAACATGGAAAGAAACATTCACTGTTGATAAGGCCATTACGCTCTTTAATCAGCTTGAATTTAAAAACCTCGGCGCTCGCGTGAGATCGCTTAATGATAGTGTAGAGAAGAGCGATGAGACAAAACAAAAAAAAATTACGGGGGGTAAGGAGAAGAAGGATGGGGGAGACGTTGATCAAGTGTTACTCAGAAAGACCGCGATAGGCTTATGGTTGCTCAATTCAGATCTAACCACGCCCGGCATAGAGGAGATCGTCGATCACACAGGAGAGCATGATCTATCTCTTGCGCATCAGAAGATCATAGGAGAGCTTGCGGCACAGGGGCTCCTGCATCTGTATGAGGATATTGAGCTTCCACTCATTCCACTCATTCTCCGTGCAGAAAAAAAGGGCGTGCTCATTGATGTTGCGTATCTGAAAAAGCTCTCGCTTGATTATCATGCACAGCTCGATAAGTCGGAAAAAGAGATATATCGTCTTGCGGGGGAAGAATTCAATATGAATTCGCCAAAACAGCTCGGGGTCGTTCTTTTTGACCACATGGGGCTTGCGGTGAAGGGTCTGAAGAAGACCGCGGGTGGGGCGCGCTCAACGCGCGAGTCAGAGCTGGAGAAGCTTCGGGACGTACATCCGATCATTGCTTCCATCCTTGCATATCGGGAAGTCCAAAAACTCCTTTCGACCTATATCGACAATATTCCACTCATGGTTGATGAGCACAGCCGGCTTCATTCGACGCTGCATCAAGATGGTACGACAACCGGAAGATTTTCCTCATCCAATCCGAATGTCCAAAACATCCCCGTTCGTGAGGGCTTGGGTGCGGTCGTGCGCGACGCATTTATTGCCCCTCTGGGATCCGTGCTCATGTCGTTTGATTATTCACAGATCGAAATGCGCGTGCTCGCGATGCTCTCCGAAGATCCGGGGTTGGCAGAAATATTTCGATCGGGCGCGGATATCCATACATCGGTTGCGTCACGTGTTTTCCGTATGAAGCCCGAAGAAGTGACAAAAGAAATGCGCCGTCGCGCAAAGGTCATCAACTTCGGTATCATCTATGGGATGGGAGTGAATGCACTCAAACAGAATCTCGGCGCAACGCGTGAGGAAGCACAACAGTTCTATGATCAGTATTTTATCGCATTTCCAAAGATCGCCGCATATTTTGATAACGTAAAAGTTGAAGCAACAAAAAAGGGCTATACGGAAACGCTCTTTGGAAGACGTCGGTATTTTCCGAACCTTCGCTCACGTATTCCGTTTATGAAAGCGATGGCGGAACGTATGGCAATGAATGCACCTCTTCAGGGGACTGCGGCGGACTTTTTTAAGATCGCAATGCAGAAGGCCGATAATGCGCTGAAAGATAAGCATCTGGATAATGATGCGGCACTGATCCTTCAGGTTCATGATGAACTCATTCTTGAAGTGCGCGATGACCCGGAAACCATTACAACGGTAACGGAAGTGATCAAAAAGGCCATGACATCGGTCAATGTAGGTACCCGCGGTGCAAATGTCCCGCTTGTCGTGGACAGCAAGCATGGAAAACGCTGGGGAAGTCTAAAATAATAGGAAGAACTCCAATATGAATCACCGGAAGCTGTGCATTCGGTCTCTTCGTGCCGGCATGATAAAATGTACCTACCTATGATCGACATATTCATCGGAGAAGATACTCAATCCGCCAGAAAAGCCTTACGCAAGGCCGTAGATGCTACAATATCGGATGATCCATCCGTCGGAGTATCACGCTTTTCCGATGTGAGTTTTGATCCAATGGCCGCACGTGAGGCTATTTTTGCGCAAAATCTCTTTGGAGAGAAAAATATGATCGTTTTTGATGGGATATCGGGCTCAAAAGAGGCTGAGTCATTTTATTCTGAAGAGATAGCTGCGACTCCCAATCACCTCTTTATCCGTGAAACGGCTCCAAATAAGGATATGTTAAAACTTTTTCAGAAGGTCGGAACAGTTCACGATTTTCCACTGATTAAAAAGGCTAAAATTGAGAATAATTTTGTGATCGCTGATGCCATCGCCGCGCGGGATAAGAAGACTGCTTGGGTGGAGTTTGTACGTGCAAAGTCACGTGGGGCGGCGGCGGAAGAGATTCATGGGACCATATTTTGGGCGACGAAACTGCTCTATCTCTGCGCGCATTGCGACAAAGATGAGGCCATAAAGGCCGGGGTGAGTCCATATAACTATCAGCGCTATCTGACCAACTCGAAGAAATATCTCGGTCACGAGCTTGAAGATCGCCTCCGCGAACTTAAGGATATGTATCACAAGGCGCATCACGGCGAAGGTGATCTTGATACGCTGCTTGAGCAGTATTTCCTGAATGCCTAGCATCTGAGGTCTAGATTGGCTTATTCAAGGTCCGGAAGGGTGAGGAAGCATTTTGCGAGACAAGAACGAGAGGCATCTCAAATGGTGAAGAATCTTGTGTTTTCTTCACCGAGGAATAAAAAAAGCCCATGAAATGAGCTTTTTTTATAAAAATTGACCCCCGAGCTGGAGATCTCGGAGGTCTTTGTTGGAGGAAAACTTTTTGGATTGTGTAAAGAACTACTGCTTGTGCAGTAGTCCTTTAAAAAAGAGGATATTACTGCAATCGCGTCTGGGACAAGTATATCGGTGTCCTTTATCAAGGTCAAGGACAAACTGTGGATAACTCATTGTGTTATATTAAACATACATGACTAACACTAAAGGACAGATCATTCTTATCGTTGGACCGACCTGTGTCGGCAAGACGACACTCATTGATGCATTGCGAAAACGCATCCCAAATACCGGCGTTATCATATCGACGACGACGCGTGCGATCCGACCCACTGAAAAACACGGTGTCGATTATGAGTTCACGACAGCGGAAGACTTCATCGAAAGAAAGGCAAAAGGGGAATTCTACGAAGCGGTTGAGCGGCCGACGGGGTATTACGGTAGTTCACGGTTACAGGTGCATAGCCTCCTTGAGCAGCATCCGATCGTTTTTGGAGCACTTGATGTGGAGGGGTGTCATATTGTAAAAAAACTTGAGCCCGATGCGTTGGTGATATTTCTCTCTCCCGGAGATATGCAAGATCTCTCTGTTCGTCTGCATTTGCGGGGAACTGGTGATGAAGAAATACAAAAGAGACTTACGGTTGCTGAAGAGGAAATGCATTCACGGACCGCATTTGACGAGGAGGTTCTGAACATTGATGGTAAATTTGAGGAAACAGTAGAGGGTGCATATCAGATTCTCCTAAAAAGGGGCGTGATCCTTTGACTTTTATTTCGGAAGGTCTAGATTGATGGAGGATTACTTTGTAAAGGAGCTGGTCATGGCTGAATGTGTCGTTGGTGTTCCTCGGGAACAGAAAACTCAAGAAGGTCGGGTCGGCATGACTCCGGCCGGCGTTTGGGTGGTCACCCAGTTGGGCGGGAGAGTGCTCGTTGAGCATGATGCGGGAGTGTTGTCGGGATTTTCTGATCAAGCATACAAAGATCTCGGCGCAATCATCGTCGAAACTTCGGACGAGATCTGGAAGAACGCGGATATCGTCGTGAAGATCAAGGAGCCGATCAAGTCTGAGTATCCGCACTTACGTTCATTTGCGGGAAGGACGCTCTTCACGTATCTGCACTTGGCAGGAGGCGCAATTGACCTCACGCGCACGTTGTTGGACAATAAGATCACTGCAATTGCCTATGAAACGGTGTCTCTGCCTGGGAAAGACAACAGAGCGGTGTTTCCACTTCTTGTGCCCATGTCGCAGATCGCAGGAACTCAAGCGATGCACGGTGCACTCGCGCGTCACCAGCCGGAGCATCATCAAGATCTTTCCGTCGTCATCATCGGCGGAGGAAATGTCGGAGAGGCGGCTCTCTGCCGTGCCGTATGCGGCGTTGGTTCAATCGTGATCTTTGAGGCTTGGGAGAAGCGTATTCTTGAGCTGAAAAAAGAGTATGGTCGCATAGAAAAAGTGAAGATCTTTCCCCTCACGATGCTGGATGACAAGAGTGTGAGGAAATATCTGAAGGAAGCGGATATCGTTATTTCCGGACCGATGCTTCCCGGAGGGAAAGAGGCTCCGATCGTCCTTACGCAGAAACATTTCCGCATCATGAAGCAAGGGTGCTACATCGCGGATGTGTCGATCGATCAAGGCGGTTCAACTGCGTGGACAAAGGGAAATCCCACCAAGCCCGGTGAGACGTTCACCCGCGGCGCGCGCAAGCTCGTGTTCTCTGCTGTTCCGAATATTCCCGGCTCAACGGTTCCCGCTGAGGCAACCCTCGCGCTCACCGACACAACGTTGCCGTATGTCCTTGTTTTGGTTTCCGAAAGTCTGCGTTCCAAAGGCGGAGAATATACCGCATTACGAGATAATACCGATCTCAGAAAAGGACTCCAGACCTATAACGGATACGTTACCAACGAGCACGTAGCGGCACATCACGATCTCTCGAAAGAGTATCGCTCGCCCGACTCGTTCTTTTGAAACACAACCCGCAATTTATTGCGGGTTTTTTTTGTTGCATTTTCATTGGTGCAAGGTGCATATTTGGACAGAAAAAAGCCGAGGAGAGATCCTCGGCTTTTGAATTAGTACTCTGATCAGGGGTTTCGCACTGTTGCGCCCTTGAACGGCCAACCGACGCAGGCGTACATAGTGACTTCTTTGCCCTGTGAGTTTGTTACAAGCGCGGTTATCCGCGTGGCATCAGTGTTGTCGCACCCGCGAATTCCGACCAAGAAGAATGCGTTGTCTGTTACGCGGACATTCGTGTATCCCTCATTCTTCAGCGCCTGTGCGCCGACGTCGTCGGAAACGAACAGTCCGCGGAATTGCACAGCTACGAGGATCAGAACAATAGTTATGACGTATTTCTAAGGCGGAGTACCGCTAATCGGACGACCTCTTTTTCGCGTCATTCGCTCGAACATGAGAACGCAAGCTTTCTCATGTCGCTCACTCATTTAGCGAATAAGAAAAATTAGTCGCCGCAAAGCACCTTCTTGGGGGGAATAGAGCACATTGTCCCCCCAGCAGGGGTCTCTCGCCTTACAGGCGCAGTGCAGGTTTCCGATTTTCTAGAAATAGGAATTTCCAGAAAATAACGGAGAACCTTTTCGAGCCCTGCCGAAAGTGCCGTAGGGCACTTTCTTGTGGGTCCCAGCAAAAAACCGCTTGCGCGGTTTTATGTCTTGTCCCCCCAGCAGGGCTCGAACCTGCGACCGTTAGCTTAAAAGGCTACTGCTCTACCAGCTGAGCTATAGGGGGATGTCATTGTGTGTGGTGGAGTTATTTCTGGCTACACTTATCCGCTGTTGTCTACCAAAACAGCTATAGTGGGTGCTTCGTTCATTACTGTAGATTTTTTCCTTTATTTTCCCTAATTCCTGTTATCTACCAAAACAGTTATAGGGGGATATTGGAAAGTATATAACAATGGTGAAACAAAGCGATACTAACACATGTTTTTGATTTTTTAAAGGCCGAGGTACGATGGGATCAATGTCTCATGATATTCGCATCTTGTTGCACAACATTCGCAGTGCCCACAACGTGGGATCGATATTCCGCACCGCTGATGCGATCGGTGTTTCACACATCTATCTTTCCGGATATGCTCCGTTGCCCCTCGACCGATTTGGCCGTCCCGTGAAAGAGATCGCGAAGACAGCGCTTGGTGCAGAGCAGACGATCGCCTGGGAAGGAGTGAAGAGTGCTGTACGACTCATCAACAAACTCAAAAAAGAGGGGTTTGCAATCGTCGCGATAGAACAAGATGAGTCCGCGATCGATTACAAGGAGTATCAGTGTGCATCTGAAAAAGTATTGGTGCTCGTCGGCAATGAAGTGCTTGGTTTATCCCCCGCGATGAAGCGTCATGCAGATACGATCGTTGAGATTCCGATGCGTGGAAAGAAGGAATCATTGAACGTTGCGGTCGCGTTCGGTGTAGCTATGTATCGCATGTTCGATACAGATAGGAATATCCGTTAAAGACGGGGAGTATTACGAGGCGAGGACCTTGTGCAGTGCCTCCTCCGCCACACTGCGATCGTCCCACGGTTCTTTTGTTCCATTCGGGCCCATGATGAACGGGTCAGTCCCTTTACCTGTGATGAGTACGGCGGGATGTTTTTTCTCTTTTGCCAGCAATAGTGCACGCATGATCGCCTCACGTCTATCGAGGATGATCTCCGGATGTTTTTGTTTCATCCCACTTGCGATCTCTGTGAGTATTTGTGTTGGGTCTTCATCATATGGATCTTCATTCGTGAGGATCACCTCTCCACAGTAGCGCTCTGCGAGTGCTCCCATGACGGGGCGCTTCCACTTATCTCTTCCTCCACCGGTATTTCCTAGTACGCATATCGTGTCGTATTCGGTAAAGGTCTTGTAGACCGCCTCAAGGGAGTCGGGCGTATGCGCGTAGTCTACGATGACCGGATAGGTCTGTCCGACTTCGATGCGCTCTAGTCGCCCGTCGATCTTCGCAGTTGTTGCTATGCCATCCACGATCGCGGGGAGAGGCACTCCAAGCTCGCGCGCCACCGTTGCCGCAGCGAGGATGTTAAAGGCGTTGAATCGACCGCCGAGGTCACTCGTTACCGCGGTGTCATGCCAGAGAAATGCGATGTGTTTCTCGTCCGCAATGAGCCCTTTCGCTTGGTCGAGGGAGAAGGGTATGGGAATGACGTCAGGCACGGCAAAGAATAAAGCGGATTCCTTGTCGTCTGCATTCCCGACCATGAAGCGCTTCTGTTTTTTTGAGCGTGCGAGTGTGCGTGCAATAGCAAGTTTCGCTGCACGATAGTGCTCATACGAGCCGTGCGATTCGATATGTTCCGGAGAGAGGTTGGTGAAGATGAGCGCATCCATGTCGATGAATCGTTCTCGGTATTGCTTGGCACCCTCAGAAGTCATTTCGATGACCGCGTGCGTACAGCCGGCTCGGACGGCATCGCGAAGAAATTTTTGCACAAAAAATCTACCAGGCATCGTCATTTTTTTGAGATTGCGCTCCGTGGTGTTGCCGATCTTGAATTTGATCGTCCCAAGCACAGCTGTCGTATATCCCGCACGGTCAAAAATATTTCCCAGTATCTCCGCGGTACTTGATTTGCCTTTTGTTCCGGTCACCCCGACGACGATGAGCTCTCTTCCCGGGAAGCGGTAATAGAGCGCGCCGATGAGGGCAAGCAGGTAGTGGTAGACGGGACGCAGTGCGCGCAGAACGAATTGCGGAGTGATACGTTTCACGATCGAAAGCATGAAGCTATCATAGCATGACGAAATGCTTCAAAAAAAGCGGTAGGCCATCCCGCTACTCTAGGCGTCCCCCGAGGATCTGTAGTGCACGACGAATGATGTCTTCGGGTTTTTCGTGCTCTTTCGTGAGTAGTCGTACGATCTCTCTTGTATCTCTGGGGAGATATCCGAGTGCTTCGAGCGCATCAAGCGCTTCGCTTTCAGCACTCGCACTTTGTTCCCCCGCGTTCCATGTGGCGACCTTATCTTTGAGTTCAAGAATGATTTTCTCTGCGAGCTTTTTTCCGATACCTGAGACTTTGGTGAGATAACTTGCGTCACCCTTTTGTATGGCATGAATGAGTGTACTGCGATCGGCAAGCGCAAGGACGTTCATTGCGCTCCGCGGTCCAATACCGGAAATACCGATGAGCAATCGAAAAAGCATGAGTTCGTCCCGCTCTAGAAAACCATACAGATCGAGTGCATCTTCCCGAACGGCAAGGTGGGTAAAGAGTGCTATCGATCCACCGACCTTGGCCGCATTTTGAAGGTGCGGAGTACCGGAAAGTATGTAGCCTATGCCGGAAACAAGCACGATGAGCGTGCGCTCATCCTTCCATTTTACGGTTCCTTCTATGTATCCGATCATGAATCATATTGTACTATGCGAAGACGCATTGTGGCGATGGGTGGCGAGATCGTTCGTGCGACTGTTTGCCCCCCACGGCCGTCCGCTTGCCTTTTGTTTGCGACTCCTGTAGGATTCTCGATTATGGCAATCACGTCTTCCGCAAAGCGGGCAATCAGAGTATCGGCGCGTAAGCGCGTATTGAATCTTCGTCGTTCAGACACGATGAAGGATGGGATGAAGGCGCTCCGCAAGTTGTCTGAGGCGGGGAATCATGAGGGTGCGTTAAAAGCACTTCCCGGTGTATATAAGGCTATTGATAAGGCGGCAAAGCGCGGAGTGATCAAAAAGAACACTGCCGCAAGAAAGAAGTCACGTCTCGTGCTCTTTATGAAAAAGGAAAGCGTAAAAATTCCCGTCGTAAAGGTACCGAAGGTCGCGAAAGCAAAAAAGTAATTTTGAAACAAAAAACACACTCATGATTCATGAGTGTGTTTTTTTCTACGATGGTGAGCCATGGCCTCATCCATGAATAAGTTGCTATAAAAAATGGATGATGCACAAAGGACCGTCATCACCAATAACTATGAAGTTATTGGTGGACGAGTCCTATGCTATTTTTTCTCGTTAATTATGCGAGGCCGATGCGATCTGGCTTTGGACCATTTCCGCTACTTCATGCGGGAGAATGTTTGATTTGATTAGATATGAAGAGGCTCCAAGCGACACTCCCTTTTCGATCTCATCTCTTCCTCCAAGATTTGAAAGAATGATCACGGGTATATTTTTTGTTTCGGGGTTGTTTTTTAGATGTTCAAGGATCTCAAAGCCTCCCATATCGGGAAGCATGATGTCGAGTAGGATAAGATCAGGATGTTCGAGTGTCGCCTTTGCGAGCCCATCCTTGCCGGTGCTCGCGGTCACGACGGAAAATCCTCTTTCGACCAGTTTCCCTGAAACAAGACTGGAGAGGAACGCGTCATCTTCGATCGAAAGTACTTTTTTGGATTCCATGTTGTAGACAGTATAGCGTAAAAAATTTCGTGCTACTAGGACGACGTCCGCGTCATGCTGGCTCCTTCGGAGGCGAGATCTATCTTGTGTCACAAGTCACTAAGTTTTTTAGCGCAAAGCCTAACTAAAAAACGTAAGTGCTCGCGACCCCGGCTCGCGGTTTCGTCTGCTGACGAAACATCGCTGTGCCCGCACAAAACGCAAAGAGCGCTGCAGAGCGCTCTTTGAATCTCGTTTTGTGCCCCCGATAGGAATCGAACCTATATTTAGAGTTCCGCAAACTCTTGTCCTATCCATTGAACGACGGAGACAAATAAAAGCCACCAAACAAACAAGGAGGGTGGCTAGGGATACATTACCATACGAAATGGTATTTCGTCAAAAACGCTTAGAATCCGAGGCGTTCGAGGAGTAGGTGTGCAAATGACTCATGGAGTTCTTTTTCGGGGAGATGTTTGTCTAATTCCACGCGCACCTGATCGGGGTCGATATCATCGGGAATGGGAATGACAATAAGTGGCATGAGGCGGCGGTTCGACTCAAGGAGCAGTTTTGTTTCGTGCTCGTATGTGGTGACGGTGTACGCATCGAGACTCTGGTACGGATAGAGCAGGTCTCCCTCGCGGATACCCATCTCACGGATCTCGATATGTATCATCTCCGGTATTCGTGCTGCGAGTAGGACAAAGGCGATGGTCCCGATGAAGGTGAGTGTGATCAAGAGGAAGTTATTCATGAAAAATTCCACAATGATCAATGCACTCGCGATCAAAATAACTGATAGATACCAGTCGTTCGTTTTTTCATGATATGAATGTTCAAGGGTGTCCCACTCCATAATGTCAGTTCATAGTAGCATGCACTTTGTCGCTGCTCAATGTAAAAAGGGGAAAAGAAAAAAGACCCCGCATGCGGGGTCTTAAATGTGCTTGTGGCAGGACTATTTTTTCTTGCCGTTTTTCTTGTCGCCCTTATCCTTACCCTTACCGTGAGGATCGGTTGATCCGCCGAAGCCTTTCTTGGGTTGAGCGGACTGACGTTCAAGTCGACGAGCCACACGGTCCGACTCGCGCTTTGCCCGATCGGCGGCCGTTTCAGGTGCATGGGCACGATTTCGCGCGAGCTCCTCGCGGCGCGATTTTGCCATGAGTTGCTCACGATTCAAGTTGGCGGTAAACCGCTTTCCGTTTGCTTCCGGTGGGTTGATCGCCCCGCCGAATGCGCGGATCTCCACGCCTTCGCAGACATAGACCGCCGCATTGCGGTCATCATGCGAGTAGTCGAACCCTGCAGCGGACAGCTCCTTCACGAATGTGACGAGCGGTGGCTTCTCGGCTTCTGCCCAGGCCAACAGCCTCCCTTTTGTCTTTTTTGCCTCGGAGACGCGGAATGCGCTGATGCGCAATGTCTCACGCTCATTGAAGGACATAGTGTTTGTTTCCATGGAGATCTCCTAAAGTTTCGGCTGACACCCGCCGTGGGCTGGTAACGGTATTGTTGTGGTCACCCCGATGCCCATAAGGCTTTTATTGACACGGGGGTGACCACAGACGGTTCTTCAAAGAAGACTAGCGAAAGTTTAGCACAATATGTTCAGCTTGTCAAGCGCTCCGATTAAAAAAGAATTAGCAATACCACATTGATCTTTTGCCAATTATCTATTTTTCAGTATAGTGATGAGCACGAATGAATTTGTGCGTTTCGTTCGATTTAGAAAGAGAGGCTGAGTGCAATAAGGGAGGAGTGGCTGAGTGGTTTAAGGCAACGGTCTTGAAAACCGTCGTCCATGTAAGTGGACCGTGAGTTCGAATCTCACCTCCTCCGCCCGTTAAAAATGAGCGCCATGTGGCGCCATTTTGATTAGTCAAAGGAGAGCGCTTTGCTTGATTGCTCACCGAAACTCATCACGTTGTGCCCTCAGAGAACGTGCGCTACTGTGTAGAGATGAAATATTTAGGTATTGATTTTGGAACAAAGCGCGTTGGGCTTGCGGTTGCCCCAGATGGGGGAACGATGGCCTTTCCTTTGTGCGTCATCTTGAATACTCACTCCTTGATCGAGGATATTGTTGCTATTTGTCAAAAGGAACACATTGATGCCATCGTTATTGGTGAGTCGTTGAATTTTCAGAATCTACCGAATCCGATCATGAAAAAGATCGGCGTGTTCATGGGACAGTTGAAGACGACGACGTCGCTCCCCATTTTTCTTATGAACGAAGTGCTTTCTTCCCGGGAAGCAATGCATTTGCAGGGGGATAATCCCCAAAATGATGCGTCGGCTGCGGCCATCATCCTGCAGAGTTATTTGGATAAACATTTCCCAAAACTGCAGGAAGAATTTTCTGATGACGAGTAGTTGTGTTACTATACCTGCCATATGGCCACCGTAGAGGATTTCCACGCGATTGAAATGAAGATCGGAACGATCATGACCGCCGAGTACATCGAGGGCGCGGATAAACTACTGAAACTCACTGTTGATTTCGGTGAGGCGGAACCGCGGCAGATCCTTTCCGGGATCCGTGAATATTATCAGCCTGAAGAGCTGATCGGAAAGCAGTGCCCCTTTGTGACCAACCTTGAGCCACGAACGATGCGCGGACTTACGAGTTACGGCATGATCCTTGCTGTTGGTGTCGCCGATGGAGGTGCGGTGTTGCTGCATCCGGACAAGGAGGTACCCGCCGGAAGCGCACTACGCTAGCGTCTTTCAAATAATCCCGCCACCACATGCAGTTTTCCTTTGGCAGAGTAGGGCCAATTGCGTATAATATGGGTGATGCCTTTTCTTACTGCACCCAAATTCCTCTCCATGCCTGCGGTCGGCTTTGATATTTCCGCTGATGCGCTTCGGTTCATCGAACTCGACAAGAATCGGAACGGTTGCCTTGAGGTCGTGCGACATGCCACAAGGAATTTTCCTCTCGGGATCATTTCCGAGGGACATGTTCGTGACAAGAAAAAACTACAGGATGCGATCGCCTCACTTGCAAAGGAGCACGATCTTTCTTTTGCGAATATTTCGCTTCCCGAGGAGCAGGCATATCTGGCTAATATGCGTATTCCCCGCGTTTCACCTGGAGACCTTCATGATACGATCGAGCTACGACTTGAAGAACACGTACCAATTTCAGGCGTTGATGCCGTATTTGATTATGTTGTTGTCGGGGAGTCGGCGACAAAGCGTCAGGAAAATATGGACGTTGTGGTGTCCGTGCTGCCCCGTGTCGTCGTTGAAGAATATCTCGATATTTTTTCAGGGACGGGGATCACTCCGAAGGCGTTTGAATTTGAATCGCAGGCAATGGCGCGCGCACTTATTCCGCATGGGGACAATGGGACCTTTCTCGTGTTGGATATCGGAAAAATGGAAACGAATGTTTTTGTTGCTGCGAACGGGGTCGTGCAGTTCTCCGCATCACTCGATATTGGTGGTCATTATCTGACGCAGGCTATTGAGCGCGCACTTAATGTCACCCATGATGAGGCTGAAGCATTAAAGGTCCTGCATGGTCTGGTCGGGGGAGAGAAATCGGATGCGGTCTATCATGCCATGCTACCCGTGGTGTCCGACCTTCGCACGCGATTGATGAGGCACTATTCATATTGGCAGACGCATCATGGTGAAAAGGTCGGAGGGAACATTGAATGCGTATTTATCACCGGAGGAGGGGCGAATTTGCGCGGTATCACCGAGTTTCTTGGAATGGAATTAGCCGTAAGGGTCACGATCGCAAATTCTTGGGTCAACGTTTGTTCGTTCGAGACATATGTGCCGCCGCTTACGATGCGTGAGTCCCATGGGTATTCAGCGGCGATCGGACTGGCTCTCCGTAATACCTTTTCCCACCTATGATCAACCTCCTCCCTCCTATCGCGAAAAAAACGATCCATAAGGAATACCGACTTCGTCTGGTCATCGTGGTCCTGTGCGCGCTCTTTGTCCTTGAGCTCTCCTCGGTCATCCTCTTTTTGCCGTCATATTTTATTATGAATTCGATGACAAAAACTCTTGCAGATGAATTGGAACAGAAGAAGACGCTTTCTCCTGAAGTGAATGAGCAAATTCCTTCGCAATTAACGACGATCAAAAAGGAGCTTGCGTTGCTTCAATCGTCCGATGACATACTCGGGATACCGCCCTCACGTCTGATTGGGGAGTTGCTGCAAAATAAACCTCGCGGGATAGAGCTCTCTTCTGTTGCGTATGCTGAAATGGGCGGGATCATCGCCATCCAATTTTCGGGAACTGCAATAACTCGTGAAGAATTACTTGCACTGCAGAAGGCGTTCAAGACATCAATGGTGGAATCGATAAAATTCGGAAGCAGTTTCATTACGAAGAAGTCACCGATCGATTTTACCGTGACGGTAACATTCAAAAAAACGATCAAATAGTATGAAACGTATTTTACACATCCTGATGATACTGCTCGCACTCGACGCATTCATGGCGGCGGGTTTGTGGTGGGGGTATACAGTGATACAGAGTAAAAAAGATGAGGGTAGTGAATTACGTAAGGAGTTGCTCCTGCAGGATCAAAAAGGGAGAAACCTGATCGCCCTGAAACGCACATTGGCTACCGTAGAAAAAGACCATGAGGAAATGCTAAAATTCTTATATGATCCGAGTGATGAAAGCCAAATAGATTTTGTTTCACGGATGGAACAACTCGGTTCGAGTACGACCGGTGCGAGGATAGAAACAGTATCACTCGATTTGAGCACTGATGCACAGCCTAGTCTGCGTGGCTCATTTTCAATGAGTGGAACTTGGGGGCAAATGTATCATTTTCTGCGACTTCTGGAAGAATTTCCCTCCCATTTGACCATCTCACGATTTGAAGTGAAAGGGTCTGGAGCAGGCGGGGTCTGGTCAGGTACCGCAGCGATAGTCTTAGATAGCTTAAAAAGCGTGCAGTAAACATTATGGAAAAATTTAACCCCAAACCGACGTTTACCGCTCTTTTAACCTCGTTTCGTTCATTGACGAGCGGTAATATGAACCCCGATCTTTCCTGGAGGATTATTATTGCAAGTACCTTACTCGTGCTCACCAGTCTTGCGATATTCGCCTCTTATTCCTACCAGTGGGCGTCAACCCTTGAAGAGCCCGTAGTCGATCAAAAAGTCGATAGGGGCACTGTCTCGAGCGAAGAGATCCATCGTATCATCGATTTTTATACGGAAAAACAAAAACGATATGATGAACTTCTTGTGACACAACCGACCGCCCCGGCGCTCGGTGGGGATAGAGGAATCGATCTAAAGATCGTCGACTCCGCTCAGGTTGAAGTGTTGAATGTGGGTAACGATGCGGTCCCTTTTGAGGCGACACCGAATTAGTGAACAGTGGCCGATGCAGGAGTTTCTCGCTGACTGTGCGCGATGCAGAGGATTCTCGGCTACCGCCGCAGGTGATATTCAATCTCGAAGACTCGATAATGAATATCCTTTCGAATCCTTACGGACACAAGCAGTTGTGTCCTATCGCGCAAAAACCACCAAAGGGTGGTTTTCTTGTGCGCGATGCAGGATTCGAACCTGCGACCTTCGCTGTGTAAAAGCGCTGCTCTACCAACTGAGCTAATCGCGCATATGACATACGCGCCCACTTGAGATTTCTGAACAATAGAACATTTTACTGCTCTCTGCAATCCGGTTGTGCCCCCGCTAGGAATCGAACCTAGATCTAAAGCTTAGAAGGCTTTCGTTCTATCCATTGAACTACGAGGACGTATCTCTTCCGTGTCCATAGCTTACGCTAAATCTCAAAAGAAAAAAAGATTAGTCGCCGATTGCTCGGCGACTAGTGTTGGCTGCGACGGCTCCTCCGTCTTCGAGGTCCAGCTTCTCACAGCTGTGGACACCATTCGAGCTTCCCCGAACGATAGACCGGCTTCCTTGTAAGGATCGCTCCTCCGCCGCAGTCAGAAGAAACAAGTCATTGCATCTTCAGATTGCGGAAGTGAACTAATAACAGTATATATCTTTTTTGTGATTATGTCAAGCATGGTTTTATTTTATCGAGAGTTACTATTGCTGTATGAAAAAACGCGTTGAATGCACGATTTTTGGGCGCGTCCAGATGGTGATGTTTCGTGATTTTGTATCACGGAATGCGAAAAAACTCGGGGTCGTCGGGGAAGTGTGGAACGAAACGGATGGTACTGTCCGCGTCATTGCGGAAGGTGATGAGTCACAACTTTGTAGGCTTATCGATCTATTAAAGCGAGGATCTCTACTCTCTGCCGTGGAAGATGTGCATGTCCATTATGTGGAATCGAGCGGATTGTATCGTGATTTCCGGATCATCTATGAAAAAAATAAAGAAAAAGAAAGAGAAGATGCCGTTCCTGCTTTTTACAATTTTGCCGCCTCTGCATTTATGAGATTTTCTCGACTTTATTCGCCCAATATTCATTATCAGATGCGATGGCCTCTTGATATAAACAGAGAACTTGCACATCTTGCTCATGTCGCTGATTCAGATCATATTCTTGATGCTGGTTGTGGGCAGGGTGGGAGTTTGTTTTGGCTTGCTCGTCACTATTTATGCACCATTGATGCGGTGACAATCGGTGCACGTGAGGTCTCTGTGGTCAAAAAACTTATCAAACGGAAGAAATATACAAAGCGCATTAATGTCTTCGAAGAAAATATGTTGAATATGCATTTTACTTCTGGGTATTTTTCTCTTGTGTGGGCACTCGAAAGTATTTGTCATGTTCATGAAAAGGCTCGATTTGTGAACGAAGCATACCGCGTGTTGGAGCCTAATGGTCGAATTATTGTTGCCGATCTTTTTCTTCTCAAGCAACCTTCTGCACCAACAGAATTATCTGCATATACTAATTTTTGTGACGGTTTTCTTGCGCCATCTGTGTCAACAAAAGTTGAAGCGATCCAGTATTTTAAGAAGGCGGGATTTCGTAATGTCGTGTATCATGATTACTCCGATGCAATTAGTGGTTGCGTACTTGGGCGTGTTCTATCTGGAGTGTCGAATTTAATTGCTTTTTTCCCCTTGCGACTGATAAATATATTATCTGACATATTTTGGAAAAATTCACTTGCCATGATTGCTCAAGGGTATTTATATAGAAAAAAAATATTATCATATGGAATTATTACGGCAGAAAAATAATCTCGTTCCTCAATCTATTGCGATAATCATGGATGGCAATCGCCGCTATGCAAAAGCAAAAGGCCTACCGACCCTCGAAGGCCATCGCATGGGTTATCATAAATTGCGTGACGTCCTTTCTTGGACAAAGGAAGCGGGAATAAATGAGATCATCGTTTATGCATTCTCGACAGAAAATTGGAATAGGACGACAGAAGAAGTCGGTTATCTGATGAATCTATTTCGTGAAATGATCGCGACGATGACAAAAGAAGCCAAAGAAAAACAAACACGATTGATCTTTTTGGGTGAGCGGACACGATTTGCCGAAGATATTCTGCAGGCGATCGAACGTGCAGAACAAGAGACGCGAATGTACGTGTCACTCACATTTGGTATCGCGCTTTCGTATGGGGGCCGCACGGAGATCATTGATGCGATCCACCGTATTCCTAAAGAAAAACTTGAAACGATCTCCGAAGATGAATTTGCACAATTGCTTTGGACAAAAGAGATGTGTGACCCCGACCTGATCATTCGCACGAGCGGCGAGGAGCGGTTGTCGAATTTTCTTCCGTGGCAGAGCGTGTATAGCGAGCTAGTATTTACCAAGACCCTCTGGCCGGATTTTTCCAAAGAAGAGTTTCTTTCGATTCTTAAAAATTACAGTGAGCGGGAACGTAGGTTGGGAAAATAGGAACGCACGTGAGTTTGGCAGTTTCTGTATCGTGTGTAACGTTTCACCTAGAGCCGTACGAGAGGATATTCTCTCTTGTTCGAAGAACTTTCTTTCCCTGATAGTGGCCACCAATTTTCGGTGAAAATATAAATAAAAAACACAGCCAATGCTGTGTTAAATGTTAAACTATGGCAATTAATTCCTTCCAGGCTGCCAAGAGTTTCTGGAATTCTTCCTTGATCTCTCGTGTGACCGTTCCGCTGCGCTGCAATTTGAGCAACGCCGGACTTGGATTCATCGCATTCTCTTGCTGTGTGAGGTCGTGGACAGTGGCCATGAACAGCAATACCGCATCGAGTTTGTCGGCAAACTCTTTCGATTTTGTTTTACGTACTGCACGGCGCACGACATTGCGCAGTCGCTTGGGCTTGATGAGTGATGGCCAGATCTTTTCGAGCCACCTCCTTGCTTGCCGTCGAGTTTTTGCGTCAACCGGCGCTGATTTTTTGTTGACCGAGTCAGATGGGGAACTTTTCTTCATGACGCGTCCTTTCAAACTGTCTGTAAGTACGCTAACCTATTGAGTATTGTGAGTCAAATCACCCCAACGATCCTTTATGAAGATCAGCACCTGCTCGTGATAAACAAGCCGGCTGGTCTCGTTGTGCATTCAGATGGGCGCACTACGGAGGCTACGCTCAGCGACTGGGTGAAAGAAAAATATCCTGAACTGAAAGATATCGGTGGGCTACATACGCTCGACTCGGGGCGATATGTCGAGCGGTGGGGTATCGTGCATCGCCTTGATCGTGACACATCGGGAGTGCTACTCATTGCAAAAGATGCGCAAACATTCCTCGACCTGCAGCGACAATTTCTCGAAAGAAAGATCGAGAAGACGTACCATGCGGTCGTGCGCGGATCTCTCGAAAATGACCACGGAAGGATCGATATGCCCATTGGGCGTAACCGTGCGGACTTTCGACAGTGGGCAATTGCGCCGCATGCACGAGGGACACTTCGGTCAGCCATTACCGACTACGCTGTGCTTGGAGAATATGATAAGTATTCCTTTCTTGAGTTAAGTCCAAAAACCGGTCGCACACACCAGTTGCGCGTGCATTTGAGTGCACTCGGACATTCGATCGCTGCGGATACTCGGTATGGAGGAACAAAAGCGTCTGCGTGCGGGTTCAAGCGCTTGGCGCTACATGCACGGAGGATTGCGTTTCTTTATGCAGGAAAAAAGATGGAGGTCACGGCACCGTACCCCACCGATTTTGAAAGCGCAGCCCCACTTTTTGGAGTTTCATTAGGGTAGGGCGCACACCATCTTCATAATCCAGCGACAGCCTATCTCATATTTTAAGCCATTTTTTTGACCTTTTTTGTCAAGGTTTAACCTTGACATGCGTGGACGGCGGAGGGCGACTGGGGGTAGTCTCAAACTATGGCTCTTTGTCCCCACTCATCCAGTCTTTAATGTATTCATTGAAATCCCGTTGCTTTTCGAAGTATTCGGGAAATGCGAGCTTGTTGAGGATTACTCCTTGTCTGCGCGGGGATCCTAACTTTGCATAATCAAGGTGGCTTGAATACGGGTATGTTTGAATGAAGAGTTCTGCCGCCTTGGTGTCCTTAATGTGGTGCTCTTTCCATCCTTCGGCGTTGATGCCGATCGGATTCAAGTGGATATACGCGAAAAGATACTTCAGGTATTCATCTTTCTGCGCGTGTGTCGCCTGAAAACTGCCTTCAAAAAGCGTTCCTTTGCGGAGATGCCTTTTGTTGAAGTACATCGTATACGCGGTCATGAGCTTTTGCATGAAGAGACTGATGCCGCCTTCTGATTGTTCGTTCAACAATAAATGAAAGTGATTTGGCATGAGGCAGTATGCACCGATGTTTACCAGTGATGTCTCCTTCGGAATAAGAAAAATATCATCGAGAGAAGTGACGCGGTGATCACTCCGATGAATGGGGATGCCGCTGTTGCAGAGGTAGAGGAGAGAGATGAAGCGCTCATGGTCTGCTTGGTCAAGGAAGATGAGGCGTTTGTCGGTGCCACGATTATAGATATGGTAATACTCACCGGGGGCGAACGTAATTGATCTTGCCATAGCGCACATTCTCATCGAAACTTAGCAAAATGTCAAGGTTAAACCTTGACAAAAAAGTGAGAAAATATGAAGCAAAATATAGGACAGTTGCACGATGGGGGTGGTCGTGCTAGATTGGCGACTACATTCGCATACGTGGAGCAGGTTGGTCGGCATAAAAGCCCCCCTCTGCATAAGTGACACGCGAATACTATCATTAATATCAACTTATGAATTCCACATTGCACACGAAGTTTACGCTCTCTCCTGTTGACGTGGAGTCACGCCGCAAGCTTGAGTTTCGCACCGGTGACACCGTTCGCGTTTGGGTAAAGGTGCTTGAGGATGCGGAAAAGAAAAAGTATCGCTTGCAAGCATTCGAGGGAATGGTGCTCGCACGAAAGCATGGAAAGGAGACTGGGGCGACATTCACCGTGCGCAAGGTCGCAAGTAATGTTGGTGTTGAGCGTATCTTCCCGCTCTACTCACCGATGATCGATAAGATCGAACTCGTAAAACGTTCCGTCGTCCGTCGTTCGAAACTCTACTATGTGCGTGACAAGGCTGTCCGAGATGTCCGCCGCAAATTAAAACAGACCCGCATGGGAGGCGGATCAACGAAGGATTTTGAGGCAACCCAGGTTCCCGTGGAAGCAGAGTCCAACGAAGCCGTTGCTGAATAAGAACGAGAGCGGGGTGACCAAGTTTTACTGAGGGCACCTCGTTTTTTTCTTTGAGCTTGAAAATATCGGATGTTTTGCGTATAGTAGTTAAATCCCAAGCCCGGGTGGCGAAATTGGTAGACGCACTACCTTGAGGTGGTAGCGCTCGTAAGGGCATGGAGGTTCAAATCCTCTCTCGGGCACAAATACAAAAAAGTCGCACAGTGCGACTTTTTTGTATTTGTGCCCGAAGCGACTGAACACCACAAGGGTACTTCATTTTTCTAACATGGAATACCATGAAGAAAAATTGGTCGCTGCTTCAGTCGCGAGAGAGGATTTGAAAAGCTTTGTGATATTTATGAAGCATTCTTATGCTGAATAAATCACCGACCAATTTTTCTTAGCGGTACTCCGCCTTAGAAAAATGAAGTACTCTTCGTGGTGAAAGGTGTACCGAATCTGTAAGATTCAAATCTTCTTTTTTTAAGGGGATTTGAAAGACGGAGCGAATGCGGTTTCAGCAGAAACCGCAGCGAGTCGGGGTCGCAGAAATTTTCGAATGACGACGAGAAAATTATCTGTGACCAAGCATCCTCCCTATTTAATTGCTTGGCTTGCGTGAGTGGACGTTTCGCTACAAACAAAAATCGCCCGCTTTGGCTGACTGAGTATTTGTGAACTTGGGGAGACTCTTTTTGCACTCTGTGGGCGTGGGGAGACTCGAACTCCCAACCCTTACGGGATACGCTTCTGAGACGTACGCGTATACCAATTCCGCCACACGCCCACACAATGCACAAAACTCTCTCGAAACTCCCATGGAGCCGCACATCTTTTGGATATTTTCTCATTCACAAGGACGAATGCCAAGTTATCTCAAGGGGTACTTCCGCTCAGTGCTTGATCTGGCTAGTCTAGCAGACAGGTCGAGAGAAATCCAAGCTTTACCCACGGAAGAGTCGCTGTTGTCCTCGCTGTTCACCCATGCTTCAGTTGCGCAACATATTTGACAATATATCAATCTTTACGACGTTGAGTACGATGTTAGTCTGAAAAAGGGTAAGAACAATATCGTTCTTTGACATTCTGCGGCGAGGAATCATGTGGGTGCGCAACCACACTTCGCTTATCATTCACCGGTAAATAAGGAGATAGTCATGGGAAATAGTCATTTTTCTCTTCAGGCAACAAAACGTCATGAACGCTTGCGTTCAGAATCGATGTCGCTTGAGGAGTACCTTGAAGAATGCAAACGGAATCCAATGGCCTATGCAACCGCTTCCGAGCGGATGCTGAAGGCGATCGGCGAACCTCAGATGATCGACACGCGGACTAATCCGCGCTTGTCTCGGCTGTTTGCGAATAAGACCATCAAGGTCTATCCGGCCTTTGAAGAATTTTACGGTATGGAAGATGCCATTGAACAAGTGGTCGCCTACTTCCGTCATTCTGCCCAGGGGCTGGAAGAAAAGAAACAGATCCTCTATTTGCTTGGCCCCGTTGGCGGCGGCAAATCGTCTATCGCGGAACGGCTGAAACTGCTCATGCAGGACGTACCCTTCTTCGCTATCGAAGGTTCACCGGTGAACGAATCACCGCTCGGATTGTTCGATGCACTCGAAGACGCGGAGATGCTTGAAAAGGAATATAACATTCCACGACGGTATTTGAATCGTGTGTTGTCACCATGGGCGGTCAAACGCCTCGCCTCCGAAGAATTCGACGGTGATATCAGCAAATTCAGGGTCGTGAAACGTTACCCGAACATTTTGCGGCAGATCGCTATCGCAAAGACAGAGCCGGGTGATGAAAACAATCAGGACATTTCGTCCTTGGTTGGGAAGACCGATATTCGAAAAATCGAGCATCTTTCGCAGGACGACCCTGATGCATATAGCTTCTCGGGAGGTCTGTGTTTGGCCAATCAGGGCCTGCTCGAATTCGTCGAGATGTTCAAGGCGCCCATTAAGGTGCTCCATCCGCTTCTTACGGCAACGCAGGAAGGCAATTACAAGGGTACTGAGGGTTTCGGTGCGATCCCGTTCGACGGTATCGTGCTCGCTCACTCGAACGAAAGCGAATGGAAGACATTCCGCGGCAATAAGAACAATGAAGCGTTCCTTGACCGTATCTATATCGTGAAGGTTCCCTACTGTCTCCGCGTCAGCGAAGAGATCAAGATCTACGAGAAATTGATTCGCAACTCATCGCTCTCGGAAGCCAAATGTGCTCCGGGGACGTTCAAGATGATGGCGCAGTTCGCTACGCTCACGCGGCTCAAAGATCCGGAAAACTCGAATCTCTTTTCCAAGATGTTGGTGTATGACGGTGAAAGCCTGAAAGACACTGACCCGAAGGCGAAGAGCTACGGGGAGTATCGTGACTACGCCGGAGTCGACGAAGGCATGACGGGTATCTCGACGCGTTTTGCGTTCAAGATCCTGTCGAAAGTGTTCAACTTCGACTCGTCTGAAATCGCGGCAAATCCGGTGCATCTCATGTATGTATTGGAACAGCAGATCGATCGTGAACAGCTTCCGAAGGAGCAGTCCGACAAATACCATGCGTTCATCAAAGAGCAATTGGCGACCAAGTATGCGGAGTTCATCGGGAAGGAAATTCAGACGGCGTATCTTGAGAGTTACAGCGAGTATGGTCAGAATATTTTTGACCGTTACGTGAACTATGCCGACTATTGGATCCAAGATACGGAATATCGCGACGTCGATACGGGGGAAACCTTTAATCGTGCCGCGCTCAACAGCGACCTCGAGAAGATCGAGAAACCTGCGGGGATTTCCAATCCGAAGGATTTCCGGAATGAGATCGTGAATTTCGTGCTTCGTGCGCGAGCCAGTAATGGAGGGAAGAATCCCGTGTGGACGAGCTACGAGAAGCTGCGGACGGTGATCGAGAAGAAGATGTTCTCGAATACTGAAGAGCTGCTTCCGGTCATTTCGTTCAATCCCAAGGCAAGTGCCAATGATGCGGAAAAGCACGAGAATTTCGTGACGCGGATGGTCGGAAAAGGCTACACACCGAAACAGGTGCGTTTGCTTTGTGAGTGGTATATGCGCGTGCGGAAATCCTCATAAGAGAACCGTGCGACAATTGTGATTTAAACCTTACAGGGTGCGCCAGACGCACCCTGTTTTCTTTAGGAGACGCAAATGAGTGATCATGAAATAACGCGAGTTGATTCCGGGACACTACCCCCGCCGATCGACCGTCGTTTGGCGGGCAAAGGTAAGTCTATTGGTAATCGCCAACGTTTTCTGCGTCGCCAGAGCGAGCAGGTGCGTGAGGCGGTAAAGCGCGCGATCGAAGGTCGCGGGATCCGAGATGTGGGAGATGGCGGCGAGGACGTGCGCATTCCGAAGCGTGACCTCCGTGAGCCGGTATTCGGTCATGGGCCGGGTGGTTCGCGCGAAGGTGTTCATCCGGGTAACGAAGAATACGTTACCGGTGACCGTATCGAGCGGCCACGGGGCGGACAGGGAAGTGGAGGCAGTGCGAGCGATTCGGGTGAGGGGGAAGACGATTTTGTTTTCCATCTGACCAAGGAAGAGTTCATGAATATCTTTTTCGACGACCTCGCGTTGCCGAATCTGATCAAAACGACACTTGCTGATACGCCCGAATATAAGAGCGTGCGATCGGGATTTACGAACGATGGGACACCGAATAATCTGTCCATTGTGCATTCGATGCGTAATTCGATCGGGCGCGGGATCGCATTCCACAAGAACGACCGCAAAAAGTTGCTGGAGTTGCTTGAGGAGCTTGATCAGCTTGAGTCGGTCTGTCATATGTGTCCGGCCGGTTACGACGAAGCGCATCAAAAGCTCACTGAAGAGATCGGTGTGCTTGAGACAAAGATCGGACACGATCCAGAGGTTGAATCTCACGAGAGCATCGCAAATCGCATTGCAGCGATCGTATCGAAGATGCGGGTCATTCCCTATCTTGATCCGATCGATCTGAAGTATCGCGCTCGTATGCGTGTGCCGATGCCGTATTCAAAGGCGGTCATGTTCTGCCTCATGGATATTTCGGGTTCGATGGATGAGCTGCGTAAAGACTTGTCTAAACGCTTCTTTATTCTGCTGTATCTCTTTTTGACGCGGCATTATGAAAAGATCGACATCGTGTTCATCCGGCATCACACTGAAGCACAGGAAGTGACGGAAGAAGAATTCTTCCACTCCAGGGAGACCGGCGGTACCATCGTTTCGAGTGCGCTCTTGCTTATGGAGCAGATCATTCGTGAACGCTATCCGTCAGGTGAATGGAATATCTACGGCGCGCAGGCAAGCGACGGTGATAATTGGGGGAACGATAGTGGGACCTGTTCCGACCTGCTTGAGGCAAGATTGTTGCCTTTGTGCCGCTACTTTGCCTATATTCAAGTCGTCGAAGAGGAGCAAAACCTCTGGCGCGAATATGCAAAGTTGGCCGAGAGAAACAAGTCCTTTGCTATCCGCAAGGTGAAAGCAGTGAGTGAGATCTATCCCGTATTCCGTGGATTATTTCAAAAGGAGCGAAAAGCATGAGCAAGGTCATACCACGCATCCCGCTACCTGCGGGAGAGCGACCCCACGAGCGACTTCCGTCGCCGGGTGAATGGTCATTTCCGCTGATCGAACAATATCATCGGGTGATCAGAGACACGGCAGAGCGCTTCGGTCTTGATACGTATCCGAATCAGCTTGAGATCATCACTGCCGAGCAGATGATGGACGCATATGCGTCTGTCGGGATGCCGATCAATTACCGGCATTGGAGCTTTGGGAAGGAGTTCATCTCCAATGAGCAACGCTATCATCGCGGGGAAATGGGGCTCGCCTATGAGATCGTGATCAACTCGAGTCCATGCATCAGTTATCTCATGGAAGAAAATACCATGGGGATGCAGGCGCTGGTGATTGCACACGCAGCATATGGGCATAACAGTTTCTTTAAGGGCAACTATTTGTTCCGCATGTGGACTGACGCGGGAAGCATCCTTGACTACCTCGTGTACGCGAAGAATTACATCGCAGCATGCGAGGAAAGACACGGGTATGAACGCGTTGAAGAAGTGCTCGATTCCTGCCATGCACTCATGAACTACGGGGTAGACCGCTATCGTCATCCGGAAAAATTGAGTTTGGCACAGGAGTTGGTACGCAGAGCGGAGCATGCGGAATATGCGCAGCAGCAGGTCAATGAGCTCTGGAGCACGGTTCCAACGAAACCGGGTAGCGCGTCAAAGGAATCTTTGAAAAAACGTTTTCCGGAAGAGCCTGAGGAAAACCTGCTCTACTTCATTGAAAAGCGGGCTCCGCATCTGCAGACGTGGGAAAGAGAGATCGTGCGCATCGTGCGAAAGATCGCGCAATACTTTTACCCGCAGCGCCAAACGCAGGTGATGAACGAGGGGTGGGCAACATTTTGGCATCACAAGATATTGAACACGATGTTCGATGACGGGTATCTGTCCGACGGACTCATGATCGAGTTCCTGAAGTCGCATACCAATGTGGTCTACCAGCCGCCGGTCTCAAGTAGGTATTACAACGGGTTCAATCCCTATGCGCTCGGTTTCGCAATGTATACCGATATCAAGCGTATCTGTGAGGAGCCGACCGATGAAGATCGGCAGTGGTTCCCGGACATTGCGGGAAAGGACTGGTTGCCAGTATTGCACGATGCAATGCACAACTACAAAGATGAGAGTTTCATCGGTCAGTTCTTAAGTCCGAAACTCATCCGCGATTTTCATCTCTTCGCGCTCCTTGATGATGAGAATGAGGAAGAATACGTGGTGACGGCGATCCATGATGATGCCGGCTATCGACGTGTTCGTGAGGTGCTCTCGAATCAATACAACCTGGGAAACCGGGAGCCGAACATTCAAGTATGGAATGTTGATGTGCGAGGGGATCGGTCGCTGACGCTGCGTCACACACGTTCCAATAATCGTCCGTTGAATGACGATACGGATGAGGTGTTGCGACATGTCGCTCGCCTTTGGGGCTTCGGTGTGCAGATCGAAAGCGTCGCAGAAGATGGAAAGGTTGTTGAGACACGAAAGTGTCTGGCACCGAAAATGGATGACGACGAATAATTTCTTGTTTGGGTTCTACAACCCGCCTATGATATGGGCGGGTTTTTTGTATAAAAAGCTCCCGCAGCATAACTGCGGGAGTATCGTTCTAGTGATGATGCGCGTGTTCATGAGTCCCCTCTTTCCATCGCTTCAGTGCAAGATAGGGGAGAACGATGAAGCCAACGACCGTGGCGATCCAACCGTCGACCGCACTCGTTGCAAAGAGCAGCATCGAACAGCCGGAGCAAAAGACCGCGAATGATAGAATCATATCCCAGAATACGTGATCGAGGTTGTTCTTGTGCAGGTGGTCGTGCTCGGCGTCCTCGACCGATTCGAGGAGGTGGTGCATGCGCCAATTTCCGAGTGCACCCACGAGTGCCGCAATAAGGAGCGGCCACGCGGGAGGAGGTGTTGAGGCCGTTCCTCTGAGCAGGCAGGAGGCAGATTCGAGTCCAACCATGATACCCCCCAATCCGAGCGAGATGACACCGATTAGGAGCCATCGATGTTCGTATCGTTCGAACTCTTCTTCCGTCTTCCAGTTTCGTTGGAATAAATATGTCGTGCCTGCAAGCGTAAGGACGTCAAGCAGTGCATGAAACGTGTCCGCACCAAGAGTACGGCTGAACACGATCCAGATAAGGATCGCTATTTGAAAAAGAAAAAGAAAGGCACCGATCGGAAGCGTTTTTTGGTAGCAAGCTGCTTTGGCTTGAGAAGGAAGCGCCATGACGAACTCCTTTCCTGATGATCTTCCGCCACTCTATCTCGTGGGGCTGCTTTCGTCAAAAGGTTAACGTTGTCTTATACTATGAACATGCTATTCACGGGAAAAGGTGATAACGGTACGACGCAGCTGTTTGGTTGCGATCAACGCATCGCAAAAAGTTCGGATATTGCCGAAGCACTCGGAACGGTTGATGAGATTAACTCACTGTTGGGTATTGTAAAATTAGCGGGAGGAAATACCATTGCGACAGACGGTCTTAATTATCAGCAGCTCTTATCGCTCGTTCAGCAAGACCTCTTTGTTATTCAAGCAGAACTTGCCGGAGCAGACAAAAAGATGGATATTACACGTGTCAAAAAACTGGAGGAATGGATCGGGCTGATCGAGGGCGAGCTGTCACCCATCACTTCGTTCTTTGTTTCCGGAGGAACGAAGCTTGCGGCATTATGTGATTTCGCACGGACGGTCGCACGGCGCGCTGAACGTCGTGTTGTGTGCGCACTTAATATCGCCGACCCCGCGCTTCACCCTCCGATGTTTCAATACATGAATCGACTTTCATCTCTGCTCTACGCACTCGCGCGATTGGCAAATCATCGCGGGGATGTGAAGGAAGAACAACCTCGCTATTGATCATACAATTATGAAGAGTGGAGAAACAAGAATGATAGTTGTCCATGACACTATGCAGCATAACTATCACTACACGTGTACGGCGCTCGTGGGAAAGGATTTTGATCCTCTCTTTAAGCCCGACCTCACACCTCGCGAGATGCTCGCACTCGGTGTCTTTGGTGGAAAGTATATGCGTGACTGCACTGATGAATTTCCTGCATCGTGGTGGAAGGGCGCAAGACTCGCAAAAGGAAAGGCGGATAAGTCATTGAATTATTTTGGTGTGCACGCCTCTCAATCACTTGCCGTATGGAAAGCAAAAGGCTGGATCTACGACGACGATCCGCGCGGTTGGTTTCAGTGGTATTGTCGGTATTATATTGGTCGGCGTATTCCAATAGAAGACACCCGACAGATCAAGCGCTGGAAGGCGATGACGCGGCACATCGCGCAGGTACGCAATAACTGTCGTGCCGGAGATATTTTCTGTCGTCCCCGCCAGCGTCAAGCACTTTTGCATTGGGCTTACGATAGCCGTAAGTTTTAATTGCGTTCCAATATTCTTTTGCTATACTCCGCACAGGTAGCACTTTGGAGAACATTATGACCTTACTGACGGGAGAGCAGCTTTTTCTGCGCTATGCATATGTTTGTACGGACGACCGTTTTTCTCGGGGGCTGATAAAGGAGGAGCATGTCGCAACACTCCAAAAACTCATCGAAGAGAATGGCGATCCCGAACAGGCCCTGCTCATGGAATGTTTTGCAGATGCGACGCGCGGTCTTTTTGCGTTTGCCGGTCAACAAGGGAAATCTCCGTGGACAAAAGAGACCATAACCTTGTTCTGGCGTCATCATCACGGGCACGAAGGGGACTGCCGAGTGCTTCATGGTGTGGTGTTGGTTGCGTGCTCTCAAAAAAAGATCGCAGTGCGGGTGTATGGTGCTGATGCAAAAGAGAGCAGTGATTATTTTGCCCTCAATCACTACGGACTTTCGCTCTCGGCGGGAGACCGCGTCACGCTTCATCGAAGGGTCATCATCGAACACGTCGTGTGAGTTATCAGAAGGCCTCCTGCCATGGGGCCTTTCTTCTGTTTTTAACGGGGAGAACCGAAGACTGGCGTGACGTTGATTTTTTTTGAAAGTCTGTTATTATCCTAGTCAGCACCGCAAGGTGCGTTTTCGTTCATGGTCCACATCATGACGTGAAAAAGTAGTGTGGTCGTTGTGTGAGTTTGGTTTATGCATGGTGCCTATGGTGTAGCGGTTAGCACAGAGGCTTGTGGAGCCTTTAGCTAGGGTTCGATTCCCTATAGGCACCCCCGACGCAGAGACCCAAGAGGCGACCCAGAAGGGTCGCTTTTTGGCATTAAAGGTTCTAGACCTGATAGGTCGTTACTTCGCTTTAATGCTACTTACTTTAGGGGTCCACAAGCGATTTACCCCAGAGGCGTTCATGCGATATGTATACATATCAGCGCTTATTCCGTAATGTCGTTGAGCACTGCTTTGGTCCATCTTTGTCTTTTTAATATACTGACACGCATCATGGGGCAAAAGAAGACACCCCGAAAGCCATCCCGCCTCATCCTCTTGAAGTCGATCGAACCCAGTTATCAAAAGCCCATCTGCTGAAATACCAGTTTTGGACGCAGGGTGTCCGATAATCAAATGAGATAACTCATGACCAAGACTACTCATCTGACGCGCTTTGGTGTGGGCAGAGTTTAGAATAATAACGATTTTCTGTTTTATTTTTATGGTTATTGCAGACCAGCTATCTGGGTCCTCCTCCGTTAAAATTTTTAAAAACTTTTTATCAAGCCCAGGAACATCTTTTGGATACTTAATATCAGCCTCGACGATTGCCGCGACCTTGTATAAGTCTATCGGATCGAAAGATTGCAGACCCAGTTGTCTGCGAGTACTAATTGAAGCTCTTTCACACCAGGTTTTAAATCCTTTTTTAAACATGACAACATAATCAGTTTTTTACTCTGATGCGAGAACATTATTTTGTACTGCAATAATGAGTTGTGCTAAAGCTTGCGCGGTTTCCGGAGCAACCGTTTGCTTCTTACGAAAATGCACAGTTGCCATCTGCACCTCACTGACGTGAGTTTTTGCACCAAGAATTTCACCCGGATCAATGTTGAGCCAAGTGCATACTTTTTGGAATGTGCCGATATCGGGCATGTACCCCCTCTCGATTCGCGAGAGGGTAGCAGGGCTGATGCCAATCTCTGCGGAGGTATCTCTCATCCCGCTTCCCGATCTTTTAAGCGCGACCTTCTGACCCAATTGCTCAATAGCAAAATTGACGCTGTTTTTATTGTGTTTCATAAATGAAAAAAGTGTTTGACTAGTGAAACACCTCAGGTGTACACTGTCTTACATATGAAACAGGTTACCGCGACTCTCGTCCAGAGTCAAGAGGAATATTGGTTCATGTGTTAATTCATTAATTATATAAAAAAACTGTATGGAAAACCACGAGAAGGAGGAAAAAGGTCACGGTATCGATTTTACGGTCGACGGTGAAACACTCACTACTGAAAAGAAGGAGTTGTCTGTTCGAGAGATATTATCAATGGCGAATGTCGATTCGCAGCAGTACTATTTGGTTGAGGTTAAGGGTCATCAGCAGGAACCGCATAAAGATTTGGACGAGGTGATCAAGATGCATAATCACATGAAGTTCGTCACGGTGTTTACTGGACAAACGCCTGTGGGGTAAACAACATGAGCGGCAAAGAAAAATTTATTCAAGGTCTCAAGAATCTTGGTTTTGAGGTTGAAAACCTTGAAGGCAATCGGCTGGCATTTGCGCTGTCTGTCAACGAAGGAACTCTTGCAGGCAAGACAGTTCGCGTTGGGGTAGATGTCCCAGGAGACTTTGAGCTGACTGCTCCCCACGGCCCACATATTCATCCGCGTACGTTGCCCACCAACACCTCATCACAGGAGCATCGTGATCGAATTCACGACAGTGATTTTGGCCCTGAGTGGATGCATCTTAGTAGGCCGCACCCGAGCTGGGAAAGTAGTAAACGTAACGTCGATGTTTACCTTGCTCACGTTATAAAACTCCTCAACACACTATGAGATACAGCGTAGCGATGACAACCGAGGTAAACCAGAAACTCTTTTCTCATCTTGTGCGTAAGGATGGGCAGGAAGACTTATGTTTTGCTTTGTGGCAGCCGAGCAGCGGAGGAGAAAGACTGACAGCACTCTTGGTTGAACCGATTCTTCCTGAAGACGGAGAGCGGGAAGTGCATGGCAACGCGAGTTTTTCTCCCGAGTATTTTCAGAGAGCACTACAAATAGCATCCGCCCGAGATATGGGCCTTGCTTTTATGCATAGCCACCCGTTTCCTGGATGGCAGAATATGAGCAGGACCGATGTTCGGGCGGAGTTATCGCACGCTGCGGCAACCTTTGGAATAACAGAACGACCCCTCCTTGGACTAACTATAGGCACAGATGGTGCGTGGAGTGCTCGTTTTTGGAATAGAACCGGGGTTCGGGAATATGCTCCATCATGGTGCGAGAGTGTTCGCACTATAGGTCAAATGGGCCTTTCTATCACCTATTGTGACGCGCTGCTTAAGCCGCAGGGTTTTAGAGAAGAACTGAAACGTACAATTTCTTCATGGGGTCAAGATAAGCAAGACGAATTATCTCGTTTACACATAGGAATAGTCGGCACGGGAAGTGTCGGAAGTGCTATTGCTGAGGCACTTGCTAGAACTGGAGTTCAGCATATTTCGCTTATCGATTTTGACGTAGTAAAGAAACACAACCTCGATCGACTTATGCATGCGACGATAAAAGATGTTGGTGAATTGAAGACGGATGTAATTGCAAAAAGACTTATTGAACACGCAACTGCCGACAACTTTTTCGTCACACGATTACCAGTTCATGTAACTGGAGCTGAGGGATACCGAGGTGCACTAAATTGTGACCTCCTGTTCAGTTGCGTTGATAGGCCGTGGGCGCGCCACGTTCTTAATTACATTGCTTATACACACCTGATTCCAGTCGTTGATGGTGGTATTCGAGTGCACACCAAGGAGGATTTGTTGCGCTCAGCGGATTGGCGTGCGCACACTGCAACCCCGGGTAATAAATGTCTCTCGTGCATTGGGCAGTACACCTTTGCTGAAGTGTCTCTTGAACGCAAAGGTCTGCTGGATGATTCGGAGTACATAAACACCGTTGACGGTTTGCGCCATCACTTGAACAATCAAAACGTTTTTGCTTTTAGCATGCACCTCGCCTCAATGATGGTGCTACAGATGTTGGCACTTGTAGTAAAACCCAACGGCATAAGTCATCACGGTGAAAATCTATACCATTTTGTTACCGGGGAGCTGGAAAGAAAACTCGGTGAAGACTGCTTGCCAAATTGCCCATTCTCAGAATTTACCGGAAAAGGAGACTCAAATGATGATAGTTATCAAGTTTTTGATGAGAACTTAAAATAGTATGGATGGGAGTTTTTTCCAACAGTTAGTAATTCGTGTTATCGCAAGTGTTGCCGGAGCAGTAACTCGTGTCTTCTTTGCTAAGAAAGTTGGCATAGGAGGTGCTCCTTTTGGCCACGAAGATTCCATAAGCTGGTTTAACATAATTGCGCGGCTTATGGTTGTCGTAGGTATATTTTTTGTTTGGACTCATGCTCCTATGAAAGGATTGCACGACCCACTCACGGGCGTTGGAGTTTCCATTCTGGTGCTCGGAATAGTTATGCTTGCTGCAAAAAAATTATTTACTTGGATTGTGTATGGAGGTGGGGTGAAGATACTCGTCATCCTCAGCGTGCTATCTGTGTTTGTGGCGTTAAGTCATTAATTTGCAAACTTTTTTCAAGCGTTATCGTTTTATCCTTCAGAATAATTCTATTTTTTAGGCACCCTAGGAGTTCGCGTTTTTCGAGCATCGTGCCTTCTTTGAGCATGTACTTGGCATAGTTTCGCACGTCGACGTCGAGTGCTTTGTCATTTTCTTTTGCGCCGAGGAGTTTTGCCCGAATGTTGTTGTATCGCGCAACCTCTCTTTCAATGATATGCCGTGTTCCAAGTTCGTCGATATCGATCTTGTCGAAGATCTCATCGATCTGTTTGAGAAGTTCTTCTTCGCGAATGAACGGGTTTTTGCAGAAGTGATCCTTGTTGTGCGTGCAGTTGTAGTAGGTGTAACTTTTGACGCTCCCATCTTTGAGATTTTTGTCTTTTGATTGTGCGGTAATACCTGACCCACAGTATCCGCAGAGCATAAGGTTCGTGAAGGTGAATTCTTGATATTGTTTCTTTGACTTCAACTCCTCCGCTATTTTTTGCTGCACCTTCTCGAAGAGTTCCTTGGAAACGAGTGGCTCATGTTGACCTTTGTACCAGTTACCGCTCCCGGTGGGGTACTCGAATGTTCCCGAATAGAAAGGCTGATGCAGAAGTCGATAGATTGTGCTCAGGGTGAGTGCCTTATTTCCTTTTCTCACGCTATTGAACTTTCCTTCTTTGACCATCCATTTATAAACCGTCCTAGCGCTCCATCGGTCATTGCCGACCTTTTCAAATATTTGCTTGATAATCGGAGCACGCACCGGGTCGACGAGCACATATCCTGCACGCCCAGGCATGCGGTCGTTGATGTATCCGGTCGGTGCAACGCATGGCCATAGTCCCATCTCAACTTTTGCTCGTAGCCCCCGCTTCACGTTCACGCCCTTGTTGTCGTTCTCAAGCTTTGCTTGCGAGCATAGAATCATGAGTAGAAACTTCTCGCTTGGACTATTTGTAAACTTTTGACCAAAGGTTCTCACTTCGATAAGTCGGTGCTCGTCCATCAGGTCGACGATAGCACCGAGGTCGCCTGCATTTCTGCTTAAGCGATCCGGATGCCATGCGAGAATGGCATTAAACTTGCCCTCCTTGAGGTCGCTGATCAGCTCATTGAAGACCGGGCGTTGCCCGGTGCTTTTTGCGGAGTGCGACTCGCGCTTGATGTCGACCACATCAAGCCCCTCTCGTTGCGCCAGCTGGAGCATCTCCTTGGCTTGGGAGTCGATCGAAAGGGCTTGCTGCTCGTCCGATTCGCTCGATTTTCTAGCGTATAAACAGTACTTAATTTTCGGCTCGTCAGAGCCCTCTAGCGGGTTTGTATTTTTCATACACACCAATTGATGACGCAACCCTCCCAGGGAGTCCAGGGAGGGTCAGTTGGTAAGCTGTTGGTAACCATCCCTCAAATAGCCCTATTTTTATCCACTTTTTATTGCAGCAAAAACTCAATAAATTTGGTATAATTATGCTAAGCAAGGTTGTCGTATGAAAAAGAAATCTCACCCAAAAAAATTCTCAAATATCGCAGGAAACTTGAGAAAAATTAGAAATGAAAAGCGATTGTCTAAGAGCAAGCTGGTTACGAAAACCGGCCTTGATTATCACACCATTGCGAAGATTGAGAGCGGACTCACTCCTGATCCCCGAGTGGCAACGATGGTAAAAATTGCCACAGCTCTGGGGACTACCGTTGAAAAGCTGACATCGTCACCAAAATGAAATTGACACTCCCACAACTCGAACAACATCTCGCTCAAGCCGCATGGATACTCAAGGGGCCAGTTGATGCTGCTGATTTTAAGGTATATGTTTTTCCACTCCTGTTTTTTAAACGACTTTCAGATGTTTATGATGATGAATATAAAAAGCTATTAGAAGAATCTAAGGGCGATGAGGGTTACGCAGTTTTGCCAGAATTCCATAGATTTATAATTCCTGATGGATGTCATTGGGCAGATGTGCGCGCCACCACAAAGAATGTTGGAGCAAAGCTTCAGTATGCATTTCGTGAAATTGAAAAAGCCAATCCTGATTTTCTGTATGGGATCTTTGGAGATGCACAATGGACCAACAAGGAGAAGTTGCCCGACAGCTTATTGGTGGAACTTATTGAACATTTTTCTGAATACAAGCTGGCAAACGGAACGGTCGACCTCGACATGCTCGGTCAGGCATACGAATACCTCATAAAAAAGTTTGCTGATTTAACAAACAAGAAAGCGGGGGAGTTTTATACACCGAGAACAGTTGTTCAGCTCATGGGCCGTATAATTGATCCAAAAGAAGGTGAGACTGTATATGACCCAGCCTGTGGTACGGGAGGCATGCTACTCAATTGTGTTGAGCACCTACGCTCTCATGGTAAGGACGCCCGCACTCTAAAAATATTTGGACAGGAAAAAAACCTCACCACTTCATCCATTGCTCGCATGAACATGTTCCTCCACGATGTTCAGGACTTCCAAATTCAGCGTGGAGATACATTACGAAGTCCCGCATACTATGAAGGCGATCAACTTTCGACCTTTGATTGCGTTATTGCTAATCCACCCTTCTCCCTAAAGAAGTGGGGTGATGACCTTTGGATTCAGGACCCATACGGTAGAAATTTTGCAGGGGTACCACCAGCTGGTTATGGAGATTACGCGTGGGTGCAACACATGATCAAATCCATGTCTTATCCTCGCGGACGCATAGCCGTGGTTCTTCCTCATGGCGCACTATTTCGCAAGGGTCGAGAAGGACAAATAAGAAAGAAAATAATAGAGACAGATGCGCTTGAAGCAGTGATAGGACTTGGGCCTAATATCTTCTATGGAGCAACAGTTGCCGCATGCATTTTAGTATTTCGTGCTAATAAGCCTGACAACAAAGAAGGTAAGGTTTTGTTTATAGACGCATCAGACCAGGTGCGCGTGGATCGTGCTCAAAATTATCTTGAGCAGAGGCATGTTGATCAGATTTTCGACTGGTACTCTGCGTTCAAGGGTGTTAAAGACCACGCCGTGGTGGCAACCCTCAAAGACATTGCGGCAAATGATTGGAGCCTAAATATTTCTCTTTATATTGAAAAGATTTCAGGTAAGACACTCCCGTCAGTAGAAGAGGCCACGAAAGAGTTGAAGAATTCTCTCGAGGAGGTATGGGAGGCTGAGACAGAACTCAAAAGACTCTTAGATGGGTTTTCTCTGATATCAAAATAGTATGGCTATTAAAAAACAAGAACTGGAAAGATATCTTTGGGGAGCGGCGACACTTCTTCGTGGTGTCATTGATGCTGGAGACTACAAGCAATATATTTTCCCCTTATTATTTTATAAGCGCATCTGTGATGTCTACAAAGAAGAATACGAGCGGGCACTCAATGAATCGGGGGGCGACAAAGAATATGCAAAATTTGATGAAAATCATAGATTCCAAATTCCCAAAGGGGCACACTGGAATGATGTTCGACAGGTGACGGTTAATGTGGGGGATGCCCTACAGAAGGCGCTCCGCAAAATTGAAAAGACGAACGAGGATCGTTTATTCGGTATTTTTGGCGACGCCTCTTGGACAAACAAGAGTCGTCTATCTGACGAGATTCTAATAGACCTACTCGAACATTTTTCTGAACAAGACCTAAGCATTGCCAATGTTCCCAATGACGAACTTGGTAATGCATATGAATTCCTTATCAAGAAGTTTGCAGATGATAGTGGGCATACAGCTGCTGAGTTCTACACCAATCGTACGGTCGTTCGTTTAATGAGCTTGATAATGAACCCCCAGCCAGGTGAGAGCGTATACGATCCAACTTGTGGTTCTGGTGGGTTATTACTGAACTGCGTAAACCAACTTAAGGACCAGAGTAAAGAATACCGAACGCTTAAGCTCTATGGGCAAGAGTTGAATCTGATGACATCCTCCATCGCGCGAATGAACATGTTTCTTCATGGAATCGAGGACTTTCATATTGAGCGTGGAGACACATTGTCTAGCCCAAAGTTTTTGGAGGACGACAAACTTAAAACCTTCGACGTCATCCTTGCGAACCCGCCGTATTCAGTTAAGAGGTGGAATCGAGATGCGTGGACGAATGATCCTTACGGGAGAAACATTTACGGCACCCCTCCACAAGGATGTGCAGACTATGCTTTTGAGCAGCATATTCTCAAAAGCCTAGACAAGAAAAACGGCCGGAGCATTGTCCTTTGGCCTCACGGGGTTCTCTTTCGTGATTCTGAGCGGGAGTTCAGAGAAAAAATGCTAAAGGATGACGTAATCGAAGCAGTCATCGGTTTGGGCCCAAATCTATTTTACAACTCACCCATGGAGGCCTGCTTGTTGGTTTGCCGTTGGGACAAACCTAAAGAACGAAAAGGTAGAGTACTTTTTATAAATGCTGTTAAAGAAGTAACGCGGCAGAATGCTTTTTCTTTTCTTGAAGATCCACATGTTGAAAGAATTCATGCAGCATTTAAGGAATTTATTGATATACCAAATTTTACGAAAGTGATCGACAATCAAAATATCCTCAACAATAACGCAAATCTTAATATTCCGCTCTACATATCTACTCAAGGGAATGGTATTAAAGAAAAAGGACTCCGAGTGGTAGTAGAGGAATGGTCTCAGAATAGTTCTGACCTAAAAAGGGGATCCCGATCTCTCTTAGAGATGTTAGACAAAAAAACATATGAAAACTCTTAATAAACAAGCTGAAAATATTTTCGTTAAACATAACCGCTCCGATTGGGAGTTGGCTAAGTTTGGTGATATAGCGAAGAATATCTCTGAAAGGGTTGACCCGAACAGTTCCGATGCCGATATTTATGTTGGTCTTGAACATCTAGATTCCGACTCTATTCACATCCGTCGATTCGGCGTGCCGTCTGATGTAAAAGGCGTCAAGCTTCGTGTATATAAAGGGGACATAATCTTTGGGAAACGGCGTGCATACCAGAGAAAAGCCTCCATAGCAGAGTTTGATGGAATTTGCTCCGCACATGCGATGGTCGTCCGCGCAGATTCATCCCATATTGAACCAGATTTTCTTCCATTCTTTATGCATTCTGACGCATTTATGAATCGGGCGATAGATATCTCTGAAGGCTCACTTTCACCGACCATTAAATGGAAAATTCTTGCGCAACAGAAATTTCTTCTGCCACCCCGTCAGGTACAGAAGAAAATACTGGGTCTTTTGATAGCGTCAGATCAATTGGAAGAGAAATACAGAATCGCGGCGGACAAAATAAATTTGACACTCAAGACAATTTTTGCTGAACTCACTAAGAATAAACTAGACAGGAAAAAACTAGGCGAATGTTTAAAACTTTCAAAGATGAAGAGTGCTCCGCCACACAAACTTGAGAAATACTTAGGTTTGGAGCATATTGAACCAGGGTCGTTTAATGTAGATGCTTATGGCGACGCTCAACAATCACAGTCCTCTTGCAACGTCTTCAAAAGCGGGCAATTGCTCTATAGCAAGCTACGCCCCAATTTGGATAAGGCTGTTATTCCATCATTTGATGGAGTCTGTACAACGGAATTGCTTGTGTATGATGCAACGCCTGATATAGACATTGAATACGTTCTCCACCACCTACACTCTGATGGTTTCATTCACTATGCTGTTTCCCTGGGGTTTGGGACAAAGATGCCTCGCATATCTCATAAGATTGTTTCCGAGTATAAAATCTATGTTCCTACTCTCGAGAAGCAAAAAGATATTCTCAGGAACCTTGCTCAACTTACGGAGATCAAGAAGCAGTTGCAAAATTCTATCGAACTAACGAGGGCGATGCGAAACGCAATCCTCACTCAAGTAATTACATGAAATTTAACGAAATAAATACAACCGAACACTTTATCTTGAACGAACTTACCGGCATAAGCCCGGAGCTTATGCAGGATTCAAACTATCTTGCCCCAGATAGTGCTTTTCACCCTGGTTTGAAGTGGCAATACGTTCCCTCCTCTCAACTCAAGCGCGAAGCCAAAGATGCAATCGTTGAGTCGCTATTAAAAGACGCTCTGATTCGTCTTAATCCGGATATTGCAGCTGACCCCAATAAAGCCGACGAAGTTTTATATAAAATACGAGCGATCTTTCTCTCGGTCGGAACATCCGGTCTCGTTAGAGCGAACGAAGAATTTTCTGCGTGGCTCCGTGGTGACAAGACAATGCCGTTTGGCGAAAATAATGAGCACGTTTCGATCAGTTTTATTGATTTCGATAGCTTGGGGAAAAATACATACATTGTCACAAATCAGTACACCGTTCAAGGCAAGGCTGAGAAACGTCCCGATTTGGTGATGTTGGTTAATGGAATTCCGCTCGTCGTGGGAGAATTTAAGACACCCGTGCGCCCCTCTATTTCTTGGCTCGACGGCGCGATCGATATTCACGACGATTACGAAAATACAATCCCGCAACTATTTGTTCCAAATGTGTTTTCGTTTGCAACCGAGGGTAAAACATTCCGTTACGGCTCAATTCGTATGCCGCTCGAGTTGTGGGGGCCTTGGCGTGACTCAAAAGGTGCCATTGCGGGTCTTTCTGAAATTAAACAAGCGATTTCCGGAGCACTTGATCCAGGAGTTGTTTTGGACTTGCTTCAAAACTTCACGCTCTTTGCGACAGACAAGCGAAAGCAGCGGATAAAAATAATAGCCCGCTACCAACAGATGGAGGGCGCAAACCTGATCATTGAGCGCGTAAAGGCGGGTAGGCCGAAGAAGGGACTCATTTGGCATTTTCAAGGATCTGGTAAGTCACTATTGATGGTATTTGCAGCGCAGAAGCTCCGTCGATCTCAAGAATTAAAAAGCCCCACCGTTCTCGTTGTGGTTGATCGAGTCGATTTGGATACTCAAATTACAGGAACTTTCAACGCAACAGAGATACCAAATGTTGTGTCAACAGATAAACGATCAGAACTCCACGATCTCTTAAACAAGGATACGAGAAAGATTATTATAACTACCATTTTTAAATTTGCTGAGGCTGGAGGCGTGCTTAATGAACGAGAAAACATCATTGTCTTGGTAGATGAGGCTCATCGCACACAAGAGGGTGATCTTGGTCGTAAAATGCGCGATGCCCTGCCGAACGCATTCCTATTTGGTCTGACTGGTACCCCTATCAACAAAACAGAAAGAAACACGTTCTGGGCATTTGGTGCCGAAGAAGATGATCAGGGTTACATGACCCGATATACTTTTCAGGATTCAATTCGCGACAAGGCAACACTCCCTCTGCACTTCGAACCGCGCCTATTGAATGTTCACGTTGACAGAGACTTGATTGATGCTGAATTCGACCAGATGACAGAACATCTTTCAGAAGACGATCGAACGAGCTTGGTAAAGGAAGCGGCAAAGATGTCTGCTTTTCTTAAATCTCCTGCTCGCATTGAGACAATCGTTAAAGATGTTGTAAAACATTTTCAAGAAAAAATTGATTCGCAGGGCTTTAAGGCCCAAATCGTAACTCCTGACAGATACGCCTGTGACCTCTATAAGCAAGAACTTGATAAGATTTTACCTCCGGAAGCAAGTGCGGTGGTCATCTCAACGGGCGGCAAGGGCGAAACAGACACCATGCTTAAGCAGAAGTATGAGATGAGCAAGGAAGACCAGGAAAAACTTCTCGACAACTTCCGGGATCCTGAGCATCCTCTTAAGTTTTTGATCGTTACTGCTAAATTACTTACAGGGTTTGATGCGCCGATTCTCCAGTGTATGTATCTCGACAAGGCGCTAAAAGATCACAACCTTCTACAGGCCATTTGCCGCACTAATCGTGTATATAAAGATAAGGCATACGGATTAGTCGTGGATTATTTTGGCGTATTCGATGATGTTGCAAAAGCTCTCGAGTTTGACGATGCCAGTGTTCGGTATGTAATCACAAATCTCAACGAGTTAAAAAATGAGCTTCAGGGAGCAGTTAATACTTGCCTCGGTCATTTTCATGGCATCGACCGATCTGTGGTGGGCTATGAAGGCCTTTTGCTAGCTCAGGATTGTTTAAATACCGACGAGAAACGAGATGCCTATGCTGCGGACTACTCGGTTTTAAGTAAAATATGGGAAGCATTGTCTCCAGATCCGATATTGAATAAATTTCAGAATGAATACACATGGTTATCGCAGGTGTATGAATCCGTGCGCCCTCCCTCTGGAGAAACAGGTCGGCTTCTCTGGCATGCACTTGGTGCTCAGACGATGAAACTCATTCATGAACACATTCACGTCCAAGGAGTTGACGATCATCTCGAAGAAATAGTTCTGGATGCAGAGGTTATCGAGGATTTGATGCACACTACTGACAAGAAAAAAATTAAGCTAATTGAAATCGAGATTACAAAGAGATTTCTTCGCCACAAAGGTGACCCCCGTTTTGTCGCACTTGGTCAACGCTTGGAGGAATTAAGGGATAAGGCTGAGCGGGGCCTAATTAACAGTATTGAGTTTTTGAAAGACCTTATTCAATTGGCGAAGGAAACTGTCCAGGCTGAAAAAGAAGTTGAGACAGAAACACGCAGAGATGGTGCCAAGACCGCTCTTTCCGAACTTTTTCTTGAACTCAAAACTGACCAAACTCCTGTAATAGTAGAACGCATAGTGAATGACATAGATGGAATCGTTAAAGTTGTACGATTCCCGGGTTGGCAGAGTACCGCAGCAGGTGAGAGAGAGATCAAGCAGGCACTTCGCAAGACGCTCTATAAATACGCCTTACATAAAGATAATATTTTGTTTGATAAAGCATATGAGTACATAAGGCAGTATTACTAGTCTATGGATATAAAGGATATCTTTCCCGAAGATGGAAAAGTTCAGCGTATATATTGTGAAAATTGCGGACAGTCGATGGTTTTGAAATATTTCGATTTCAACGAACTGGTGTCAGGAATAAATATATCAATTCAAGCCCTACCGTATCTATTTTGTGGATCATGTGATTTAAAATATTTTCCTGATCACAGTAGATTTGTGATCATTCATTTACACCAAAAGGCGCTTGAGGAACACCGGGATACTATTTTCAGTAATCGAAGGAAGATAGTTGAGGACCTTGGATTTACAAAAGTTAAATTTATTTATGATGCGGATGATTACTATTATATACCTGGACTGCAAAGAGATCACAATTCTGGGTTTTTAACTCCTGTATTTTTTAAAAAATCTGTGCTGCTCAAATTCCAGAACCATTCCGATTATAGAGTGCGATTTGCTTCAAAAACCTATGGGAGTATTTACAGCGGAAAGGATTTCGATATATCTTTTGGTGTAAACAAGTCTGGAAAAGTAATAATGTGGCTTGGTGACATGGCCACGCTAGATGAGTCTGAGCAATACTATCTGCGTTCAGAAAATATTGAGTCTGACCACGACATTGGAAGTGAGTTCTATGATGGCCAGATTGAAGTTAAATTTACTGACTATACACCTGAAGATAAGTTAATTAATGCTCGGTCTGTATTCCTAGAGTTTTGTACAAAAGAGTTTGGACTTGAGGTGAGTCATTTAACAAACGAGACCATTCAATCCATCTCCAAACTTAATCCACCGGTCCTTCATACGGAAAAGGAGCAAAAGGATATCGTGGATCTTTTGAATAAGATAAATATTGAATCTTTGGATGTCAGCAATCTTGGGGCAATCATAATTAAGCTGGGTGGTGACCCCAAAAATTTGGGTGGACTAAAGAGGATTGAACTACTGTTTAGCCTGAAGTTTCCTAAAAAGGACGTCCACAAAATAGTTTCCCCATTATTTGTTCTGTACGATCTTCGGGTAAATCTTCTCCATGCCGTAAGTGACGAGAAAAAATTTGAAGCCTTAGTATCAGTATGTCAGCGGCTGGGTATTCCAGAAGGTTCCTCGTTTGACGCTATTTATCCAGAATTAATTCGCCAATTAACTAACTGTTTTTACCAACTGGTTGATTAATTGCTGTTGGTAACTCTGCTTCGCAAACCGCTTGATCTAAGCTAAGGTTGAGCGGTTTCTTTATATGCCGTACAATACCAAGTACAACTTAATAGGAGACCTAACCCCTACGGCTCACGCTTTAGGATATGGTCGAAAATCCCCGCTAGAGAATAAAAGACTCCCAGTCAGAGTCGCTCTAGCGGGTCGTGTCTCGAAAGGGATACGGGTGGTCGCCGAAAGGCACCATCGCAATGGCTGGGAGCCTTTTGCTTACCTCCCCGCTTTAAACCCCGCTAGAGCAAATTATGAACAAGCAGCACATCGTAAAGACCGCTCTTGCGGCACTTATTTTTATCATAGGATTTTTCTCCGGTATGGAGTACAAAGCGTATCAAATACGCAATGCATTATCTGAAGGATTAAAAGGAATCACGGGCATGATGGATGGAAAAACCACCATCGAGGAGAAAGCTCCCGTTGCGGATATCGCCACCCCGAACAAACTTCGTGAAAAGGTTGACCTCACGGTCACCTCGAAAAAGTTTGACCCCGCAAATGCCGAGGATGGTCAATTTCAAAGTTACATCACCCTTGGCTTTAAGTTCTCCAACAAAACCGCAAAAGATGTTCGCGGCGTAGAGGGAATGATCATCTTCTACGACATCTTCAAGAACGAGATCAAACGCGTGAGCATTGCATACGACGATACTCCCATTGCTGCACACACCGACAAAGCGTGGGTTGCAAGCATCAAATACAACCAGTTCATTGATAGCGATATCAAGTTGAACAACACCGATCTTGAAAATCTCAAGTACGTCTGGCTTCCTGGTACGATCATCTATCAGGATGGAACAACCGATAAAGAGTAGCGAGCATATTTGCCAACCCGCTAGAGCAATATATGAACAACTCGACACTTTCTTCGGAAGGGAATTTTCGGCATCTGATCAACGAACGCATTGCACATTTCTGGGGTTATGGAGAATTAGATAGTGATGTGTGGTTTGTAGGAATGGAAGAAGGATGCGACGGATCAATACCCAAACTCATCAAACGTTTCGAAGCAACATCAAACGGAGAAGTCTTTGATATCTGCGACGATATGGGCGGTGATGCGGATCACATGGCGTGGTTTACGGACGGTGCGCCGACACAAGCAACCTATCGCAAGCTGATCTATCTGCTACGCTATTTCCAAACAAGCAAAGAACCATCACTTGAAGATATCCGCGAATACCAGATCAATCATTTTGGCAGAAAGAACAATGATCACGCGCTACTCGAATTGATGCCGCTCCCTGCTCGTTCGCTCCATGCAAAAGATTGGGTGTATGCATCATCGGGAATTGAGGGGCTGTCATCTCGCCGTGAGTACCTCAAGATGTACAAACCCGAACGCATTAAGCGTCTCCGTGAACTCATCCAAAAACACAAACCCAAAGTCGTCATCTGTTACTCCATGGTCTATCTCGAAGACTGGAGAGAGATCACTGATGCACCATTTCACGAAACAATTCCCAAGAAACTCTATGTAGCAAAAGACGACCACACAGTATATGCAGTCGTCCCTCACTCGGTGGCACACGGAGTATCGAATAATGATTGGAAACAGATCGCGGAGAAGATTATGGAGGCGACTACTCGGCGTTAACCTCTTTCTTGCAGTCATGGCTCGCCTGAATGATCTCCACCGCAGTGATCGGCACCACGCGCTCGATGCGCTCGGGCAGCTTCGGGCGATAGTCGTCATGGCAGTTCACGAGATGGAAGCGTATCGCTTGCATGTCACCCTCTTGGATCTTGCGGATGAGCTGGGTGTGGGCAAGGTCGTTCACGAAGGTCTTGCCCGACTGAATGGCACTGTCAGCCTTTGCCGCAAACCTCGCATCGTCCCTCCATCGGTAGTATGTCTCGCGACTGATACCCCCTCGCTTGCATGCGAAGCTGATGTTGCCGGATTCAGCAAGGAACTCGATAACCTTTTCCTTTTGGGCATCAATTCGCTTTTCCAGTACTGTGGGGTGCTTGCTTGCCATTGTCTTCGCGGTTAATCAACTGCTCGTAGCGACGAACGATCGTTGCGCAGTACTCGGGATCCATCTCCACCATGACGCATCTGCGCTTCGTGTGTTCGCAGGCGATGAGCGTCGATCCGCTCCCTCCGAACGGGTCATAGACCACGTCACCCACATCGGTACTGTTCAAGATGAGTTTGCGGAGGAGAGGGATCGGCTTCATGGTGGGGTGAAGCGTACTGCGTGATGGCTTCGGCACGAACATGACTGACTTGTCCTTCCCGCGCTTGAAGTCGTGGGTCCCGTGCCATCCATAGAGGATGAGCTCATGTTGTGGGAGGTAGTCGAGTCTCCCGACGATGGCGCGATCCTTCACCCAAATGATGAGCTGTGCCACCTTGAGCCTGAGCTCCACGAATGCCTGCCTCAGAGCGAAGATCATCTTGTCCGAGTTGAAGACGTAGATGCTGTTCTTCTTCTCAAGGAGGGGGAGTACTGGCGTGAGCCACCCCTTCGTGAATGTCACATACTCTGCATCACTCATGAAGCCATCGTTCGCAATATCCTTGTCCTTCGACACGCCGACGATGTTGCGCTTGCTCGCCACGTAGTCGATCGCATACGGCGGGTCGGTGAGGACAAGGTGGACTCTGCCTTTCACAATGCTCGCGAGGTCAACCTTTGTCGCATCTCCACAGATCAGGATGTGATCACCGAGCGCGATCACATCTCCCGTCTTAATTGAGCTTGATTGCTTTGTCTCCGGTGAATTTTTCATAGCGGTTGATGATGAGCTGACAAAAGATGGGGCTCAGTTCGACGAGGAAGGCCTTGCGCCCCAGTTGTTCACAAGCGAGAAGCGTCGAACCACTTCCCCCGAAGAGGTCGAGGACATTATCGCCAATCTTCGTGCAGCGCAGGAGTGGGCGTTCGTGGAGCGTGAGTGGCTTCTGGGTGGGGTGCTCGTACTCGTCGCTACTCACACGCTTTGCAAGCCATATGTCGATCATGTCACTGATGTCATCTACCGTGGCGTTTCCCGTGCCAACATCGGTGTTGAGTATCTCGTGGAGTTTGCGCTGTTTGTCGGAGAGATAGGGCTTGCCGATAGTGCCATAGATACAAGGCTCGTAGCACTTGTTGAAGGCGACCTTGGGTGTCGGCGAAAATCCGTTCTTGATCCACAAGCAGGTGCGCTTGTACTTGATCCCAACCTCCTGATACACCGATTGGATCATCCCGACATAACGCTGGTCGCACCACCAGAAGACATGTGCGTCCTTCTTGATGACCGAGAGTCCGTTCGCAAGGGTCTTCACGGTGAATGCCCTGAACTCCGCATCAGACTTGTTGTCGTCGACATCTCCACCGTATGACTGCTTGTTGCCTACGCCCTTGTCATAGTTCAGGTCGATGTTGTACGGGCTATCCGAATAGATGGTGTCGATGCGGAAGCCTCCGACCAAGTCTTTCACGACCGCTTCGTCGGTGCTGTCACCGCATATGAGGGAGTGATCACCGAGCTGAAAGCAGTCACCGACCTTGATGGTGGTTTTCTTGGCTTTCTCGAGCTCTTTCGTCTCATTGAAGTCGTCGTCTTCGAGTGAGAGTACATCGTCCCAAATATTCGAAAGGTCGGTATCGTCGAATCCGATGTCGAGCAAAAACTCGGTATCGAATGCTCTGAGTAGCTCATAATCCCATGAGCCGGTGTTCTTATTGGAACGGAGAAGGTACTCTTCGCACTCCTTTGCAGTGAGCGTGCGATTTGGGACGCGCACGTCGATCAGTTCCTGCCCGCGCCCGAGTGCCTGCATGGTCTTCAGGCGAACGTGTCCGGCGAGGACGAGATTGTCGGTGTTGATCGCGGGGATCTCGACGAGGTTAAACTTGGTAATGCTCGCTTCGATTTCCTCCTTCTGCTTTGGAGAGAGGGTGCGAGGGTTCTTGGCGTGGGGAACGAGGTCATCGACCTTGCGTTTCTCCGTCTGCCAAGTGAGTTGCGTCTTTGCCATAGAGGGTAAAGATGAGTGAATAATGCGATCGTGTGACCGCATATTCAGTGTTTCACCCTTATTTTCTCGACTTGGGAAAAACCCTCCTCACTTTATTCCGAATCGCTCATTGCGCTTTTTGCGGAGGACGCGCATGTTCTCGTAGTGGCGATCGGTATTGCGCGGATCCTGCTCTTTCACTGTGAGGATGTACTCACGATCCTTGCTTGTATTGTATTGCTCGCACTCGCCATAAAGGCGCTCGCTTTCAAGGAGGTCGGGGAGATCCTTGATCGTTCCATATGCCATGAGTGCTTCGCCAACTCGGTCGACCTCCGCAAGCGTATCCTCCTTCTCGTCACGGGTGAGCTTTGCATGCATCTGCACCGTGAGCGAGGGATTGAGGGGATTCGGAGGGATCACATCAAAGCGATTCACGGGATTACTCACGATCCCTTCTTCGATATATGTCTTCAAGTGACGGCCGAAGTTCCCCGGTACTTGGTATGCTCTTGCGAGATCGCTCACTGCCTTTACGTACTCATACATCTGGGGTGCGTTCAGTGAGAGCCATGCGAGTTGAGCACCATCCTGTGTATTCCCACCCTTATGGATGTTGAACCTCTCACGGAGAAGTTTGACGTCCGCCTGGAACGCTTCCGAGCTAAGGAGAAGCGTCATATGATCCTTGTTCTTTTTACGTGCCGAGAATCGCGGCGTTTTGTGTGTATTCATATACCCTCATTATATCAACCCTTTTTTTCGTCAAATACCTATATTTATAGCCGTTTCGTTTTTAAAAACGCTCGCTCAGATTGCCTCCAAAATGGGGCTTTGGGTGTAACATTTGTAACATCTGGTTCGACTCCCTGAAGGATTACCTCCAAGGAATCACGCACTGCTAATTTATGATACAATTTGAAAATGAAACTCGGCATCATCTTGCAATCGAATAACCCTGAACATGCGTGGAATGCATTCCGCCTTGGAATCACCGCGCTCAAAGCGGGCAATCAGGCGGAAGTTTTTTTAATGAGCGAGGGATCCGAGCTCGATACGATTGCAGATTCTGAACATTTCGACATCTCGGTAAAGGTAGCGGAGTTTAAGGAACTGAAGGGCGAGATCTTTGCTTGCGGTACGTGTCTGAAGCTTCGCAATAAAGAAGAGAGCGGAGTCTGCCCCATTTCCACGATGACTGACTTACTCAAGATGATCGAGACTTCGGATAAAGTCGTCACGTTTTGATCATTCCTGCGACTATTAATAATTAATTCACAAACATATGATGGATTTTGGATACGGATATATGGGCGGTTTTGGTCCGATCTTTATGATTATCTTTTGGGGCCTCGTCATCTGGGGCATCGTCTCCTTGGTGAGATCAGGTTTTGGTGGTGGTCATGCATGTGGACACAACCATGGTGGTGATGCTCACGAAAAATCTCCGCTTGATATTTTGAAAGAGCGGTATGCCAAAGGGGAGATAGACCAGAAGGAGTTTGAGGAAAAAAAGAAAGATCTCCAGTGAGCATGCAAATTCAAAACACACACAAAATCATCATTGGAGCCGTATCGGTTATTGTAGTAGTTGCCGTGTCTTATGTTCTCCTTGGGAATAGACAACCCGCATCACGCCAGCAAATGATCCATGAAAAAGGTCAGAATGTGATGCCGTTCAGTCTTGATAAGACGCAGCATATCTTTAAGAAGACCGAAAACGGGGGAACACAGAGTGTCGTTGTGCGTGACCCGGGAGACACACAAGATCTCTCGCTCATACGTATGCACTTACAGATGGAAGCGCAGAACTTTGCGCAGGGTAATTTTTCCGACCCAACGGGGTTACACGGAGAGAGCATGGCAGGTATATCCGTTTTGAAAACAAATTATACAAAGATGAAGGTAACCTACAGTGAGATTGAGAACGGAGCAAAGATCGATTTTGAGACTACAGACACCGAAACACTTAGTGCTATCCATGCGTGGTTTGATGCACAAGTGAGTGACCATGGGAGTGATGCGGTGACGCAGTAGCAATGTCCTCGAGGGTCGTACTATTTTAGTTCACGACCGAGGAGCAGTCCCCGGAGGAATCGCACCGAAATCTATCCCCCCGTGATCGAAATGTACTCTTGTAAAATAAGGATATTATTAGTTAATCGATAAGAACATGAGCACTAATCCAAATATCATCTGGGGCAAAGAGTGGATCGAGGAAGTCAGCGCGGATGCCGCATTTCGTGGATACATTTCCCAGTGGGTCGCAGACGCGAAAATCGGCAATCTGACCAAGGAGCATGTATTGAAAGTTGTTGCCGAAATCGCGGATCATCGAAAAGACCCCTCTCTTGTATTAGAGGTCGAGCACCGTTTCGGGTAATTGCAACTCGAAGGATTTGAGACTGCGTACGCAATCAACGTGTACGCAGTTTCTCGATCTTCTTTTTCCACTTCGCGTGTTCAGCGTAGAGTCCCGCCTTTAATTTTTTTAGTTCCTCACGCATTTCTCGTCGGTGCACCTTATCCCGATGTCGATCATATGACTTTCGCATCGGATTCCATTTCTCAAGAGCAACAAGCGCAGGATTTTCTTTTTTGAGAAGAATGTATTCGTGAACACCTCCATTCTCGGTGGTGATAACTCTCGCTGTTAATTTTCCCTGTCGCAATAATTTGCGCATAGTTGCATGCGGGAGATCGAACTTACTCTTGAGCTGCCAAGGGAGGAAGAAACTATCGTGGTTAATAAAGACATAAGTTGGAACAGCACCCGTGTTGAGTGCGCGCTGGCAGTTGAGACATTTCTGACCGTACTTATCGTACCAACCATTTTCTGATGTGATCATTGCATGACAGACAAGACAGTTGCGATTCCCGTCAGTGGGGAACCCTCCAGGCTCTTTTTTCAGTCGACGCTTCTTCGCGCTGTCTTCCTGTGCGCACTTGTAGAGTAGCTCGAAGAACCCCGCAAGCTTTCTCGCGGATTCATGCGCCTCGGCATCACCCAATTCTTTGCCGTACTTTTTCTTGTAAATTTCCTTAAATTCATCAACCGACTCTTCAGAGAGTTGCATATTGTGTGTGATTAAAATTGATAAACTGCCTCCTCACCCTACATAATTGGTTCACGACCGAGGAGCAGGGCTCCTGAATTGTCGAACTATTCGCGAAACACAAGAAACCCTTGTGGTGTCTCACTGGGGTCGAGAATCGTCAGAGGTAGGAGGGGGAGTCAGAGAGGGAGTAGAAGGGAGAGAGGTATCGATCAGACCCAGACCGCATTGCATTAGTGCGATCTCGAGATATCGGTCAAGAAACCTCTCAACCGTCTCGCGGGTATGGTTCACAACTGGATTGGCACCCCGAATAAGAAAAGACTCCCTCCCGGGAGTTTTTTCGTTGAGGGGTGACTAAGCAAGCAAACTGCTTTGCTTGCGATAGGGAATCGAAGAGCTTTGCGTTATTTGTGAAGCATTCTCATGCTGAATAAATCGCAAAGGTGTACTGCGGCTGTAAGCCGAGATCTCCCTATAGGCACCCCCGACGCAGAGACTCAAGAGGCGACCGATAAGGGTCGCTTTTCGGTATAGAAAGTTTTTGACTGAATAGGTTGAATATGTGCGTCATCTGTCACTAAAATAGTTAAATTACGCGAACGAATAAGGGGAAAAACAGGTATTCTTCCTGCGGGTGCAGTTATTAATCATCACACAGGATTCGAAATCGATTATGTGATGAGTGAGGATGAGATTCAAATATCCTAAACTTATTATTGTAGAACTGTTGCTATCGCCAAATAAATGAGGGCTGCGATGAGTGCACTTAAATTCTATCTTGAAACGCAACATGCTCCGAATACCTTGCAAGGAGTTTCCCAGTGAAGTGACTTTCGTGGACGATGATTAATCATGCGCACCACGTCAGCCACCTGTGCTTTGGTAATACTCT